>BNJS01002693.1_pt1 | contig 69269 bp, 107 predicted proteins | sample 8540461 | NCBI WGS metagenome assembly BNJS01 (sample SAMD00202454, study PRJDB9452) | human saliva metagenome | isolation source: human saliva | place: Japan
GATCAGGCACTCTGCGTGCGTTATCAGCGGTGAATGGGGCGCGTTGAGCTAAAAGGGATTTTAGAGGAGACGAAATGGCAATAAAAAGTATCAGACTACATTGCGGACTTTCTTTCGGCAGCGATGGCGTGCAACAGGCGTTCTCTGTGGTTGGCGGCGGTGCGATGCTGCATGTTCTCTGGGACATCGCGATGCTCTCTCGACCATCTATCACCATCACGAACAGGCGCAGCAATGGCGCAGAGTGCTACCACGCCTTCATGGCGAGATGGCGTGCTGCTATGTGACAGGCGGACCGGGGGCATAACGCGATCAGCGGCGTCGTTGGAGCGTATCAGGACTCGATTCCGATGATCGTTTTGTCGGGGCGGGCGAAGAGTACACTGTAGCATTGCCGGTTGTGGCGGGAAAAATTCGTACGATTGGCGGCGAGGCGGATGTTGTCTCTGCGGTTCGTCATATATGACGAAAAGAACGCTGTTATGCTGATGGATCAACGCGTGTTCGTTATGAGCGAGAAAGCATTCTTCCTCGCACAGGAAGGCCGTCCCGGGACAATGCTGGATCGATATACCACTGGATGTGCAGGGGCATGTATGTGGAAGAAGCAGATTTAGAAGAGCTATGCAGCCTGAACGAGGGAAGGACAGATGTGCGGACAGCGGTCATGAAGGTCCTTGCACAACTGAGCAGAGGCCCGTCCTCTATGCGGGTAATGGAATCCGCTTGTCAGGCGGCATGCAGGTGTTTAAGCGTTTATGTCAAGTACTCCGCATTCCCGTTGTAACCTGTTGGGGCAGTATCGACCTCATCGGAACGGACGACCGCTCTACGTGGGCGCGGCGGAAATATGGGCGACCGTGCGGGCAATTTTGCCGTTCAGAACAGTGATATGGTGCTCTCTATTGGTTGCCAGTATGAGCATCAATCAAGTCGGCTGGAATACGAGACATGGGCGCGTGCTGCCCTGTAATGGTTGACATTGATCTGAGATGGAAAAATGGATCGTTCACGTTGATTTGCCAATCTGCTGCAGATGCAGCAGAGTTCATGGAGTACTTCTGCATTGAGGCAGAGGTATGTCACTGTCTATGATGCATGGCTGCAGCGCTGCGCGCGCGTGGAAAGAAGCGCTACCCTGTTGTGCAGGAGCGTCATCGACAGGCATCCGGAAGGTCAATCTCTATGCATTTCTCGGTGCGATGAGCAGAAATCTGCCGAGAAATGCGGTGACCATTGCTGCCAATGCTTCGGCGAGTGTCGCGGGAAGTCAGGCGTTCTACATCAAGGATGGTGATCGCTTCCTCATCAATGGGGACAATGGGTTCCATGGGATACGCACTTCCCTGCCTCCATTGGAGCCTGCCCTACAAATGGGAAAAGACGCGTATTCTGTATCGAGGGCGACGGAAGCATCATGATGAACGTCCAAGAGCTCGAGACCATCGCGACAAACCGCGACCGATTGTTCTGTTTGTGCTCAACAATGAAGGATACCATCCGTTCGCCAGACGCAGAGCAATGTGTTCGCGGGACATACTTTCGTTGCGCGTTAACGTCACTAAAGTGGTGATCTCAGCTTCCCCCGACTTTGGGGCACTTTACGACTGCGTTTGGGCTGCCGTACGTCCGCATTGAGACGAATGACCCGACGGACTGGAAGAGCTGTTATTGAAAACCCTTGCGGCGGATGGTCCCTCCTGTGCGGTCATCGTCAGTACAGATCAGCCATTTGAGCCAAAGTCGGCAACGAAGAGACTGGCAGACGGCTCACTCTTTTCGCCGCCGTTGGAGGATATGGCACCATTCCTTTCGTGAGGAGCTCGCGAGAGATATGATCATTCCACTCGTCGAGGAAGTCAAACGGAAGGTGCGACGAAATGAAGATTTTACGCGATACGTGCCCTGTTTGCGGCACACCGACGGAGCGAGCGCGTCACGTCTTTCGACAGGGACTTCTCTGCCGCAGCCTCCATCATGCCGTTTCGTGCGTATAGTGTCTGCGCTGTTCGCTGTGGTCTCTTCTACGGGAAACATCGAGGAGTCCATGCCGCTTGCAGACTACTATGCAATGTTATCGCGTTATGAGGGGACATCCTTTGTCCCTCAGCCCCGATAAACTGCGTCTATATGAGCGCGGGCGGCATTTATTGCGGTTTCACATTGGCAAAGATGCACCGTATTCTCGGTATCGGCTGTGCATCAGGCGGGCTGTTGGGAGAATTGCAACGTCGTGATTTACGCGCATTTGACGGGTCTTGAACTGTCGGGAAAAACTACACATACATCAAGAACACTATGGGATTGAGGCCTATCAGGAGGGCTTGGAAGGCTTCATGAGGATCTTGGAGGAGAGCTGATCTTATCATTCTAAGCGGTGTGTTGGAGCATCTGTCGATTTGCTGCCAGAAAAATGTGAAGGTGCTTGTCTCTTTTGAGGGGCACGCCGACTCTATCTCTTTCTTCCTGACATGGAACAGTTTCGGACCTTGCAGACCTCTATCGGGAGTTCAGTGCGGAGCATATCAATTTCTTCAGCAGTGCCAGCCTAAAGGCATTTCTTTCGACGGTTGGTATGGGCCCCTCTCCATGGCTCGTGATGAAGAGGCCGTCTGCGGCGTGGCGGGAAATCTGCACTGGGATATGGCGGCTGGCATCCTCTGCTGGGGTGACGGTACATCCGAACATGGCAGAACATCACAGACAGGATGAGGCAGCGATGCAGGAATATCTGGAGTGTGCGCTGAACTTTTGGAGACGATCCGTATGCGTATCACAGCGGAACTTCCGCGTGGAAAAGCGTTTGTGTGGGAGCAGCAACACAGACAGCGCTTCTCTTCCAGATGGGGATATTGTCGGAAGAGTGTATTCGGTGTCGTGGACTCGAACGCCAATTATCACCGGATCTGAGGCTTACGTGGGGATGATCTCCTCTCCTGAGATCCTGCGCGATCACCCCGATGTTCCTGTCCTTATATCATCACAGTATGCGCAGGATGAGATAGCCTCGGTGATCCGCAACACGTGCGGCTCTCAACCGCATTATCAGTTGTTTTGAGAGGGAGCAGGTTCTACGTATTGTTTACGGTAAGGAGCAAAGAAGATGACAGAGAACATTATGCTGCTGGACTGCACACTGCGTGATGGCGCGTATTACCGAGTCACATGTACGCCTGCAATCAAAGGGAATTATTAAGAAACTGCAGGAGGCGCGTGTTGATATCATGGTCGGTTGGCTGAAAGACAAACAGCACTGAGGAAGAACAACGTTCTTTCATCTCCCAGACGGATGTCGTTCCTTATCTCGTAGAGCCATCGAGCGAACAACGTACGTTGCGATGATCGATTGGGATCGCTATGACACAGGAGCAGCTTCCCCTTGCGATGGGGCATCCATTGATGCGATTCGCGTCGTATTCCCGCATGGAAAACATAAAGAAGGCCTTGCTGTTGCAGAAAATACGTGCAAAAAAGGGTATCGTGTATTCCTGCAAGCAGCGAATACGATGGCATGCAGCGATGCAGATTTAGAAGATCTGGTAGAGGGCGGTGAACGCCTTTTTCACCCGTTGCGTTATCCGTTGTCGATACATTTGGCGCGATGTATGAGGGAGGATTTGGAGCGGATTGTTCGTGTGATAGATGCAAAGCTCGACAAGGCAATCGGACTGGGGTTCCATTCGCACAACAATCAGCAGCTCTCCTTTGCGCTGACCATTCATTTCGTCAATTTGTTGGAGTCATCCGGGCGCACCGTCATGGTAGATGCGAGCCTTTGCGGCATGGGACGCGGCGCGGGCGATGCGACGACGGAATTGGTCACGAGCTATCTCAATCGAAAAAAGCATGGCAACTACGATTTAGACGCCATTATGGATGCCATCGACACCTACATGGAGCCATTTCGTCAGACCTATACATGGGGATACTCTACACCGTACTTTATTGCGGGACTTTACCAGTGCCATGTCAACAATATCGCATATCTTCAGCGCAATCGATGAGGGCAAATGCACGTGATATGCGCAATGTTATCGCATCTCTGTCGCAGGAGAGCGGCGCAAATATGATTATGACCTACTTGAACGCCGTTTCCTAGAAAACCAGTCCCGCCACGTGGATGATGAGGCGGCGATACGTGCTCTTCGTAAAGCGTTTGGGGAACGCACGATACTCCTGATTGCCCCGGACGATCTGTTGTGGACGAGATGCAGCAGGTACAGGGCCTTCATTGATCAGGAGACATCCGGTCGTGATGGGGTCAATGCGATTTGCGACGGTTATGACTATGACTACCCTGTTCTTCGTCAACAGCGCACGTTATGATTATGCCCAAAATGCACACGGAATCTCGCTTTGCAGCGACGAAGAAAATTGTTCTTTCGAGCATCCAACCGGGGATGGGAACGACGCGTTTTGTCCTTAATTTCAATCGTGCGGTCAAGCGCGGCTGGACACATTTCGACAATGCGGTGATTTGTGCTTCGTCTGCTGAACAGCATGGGGGTCAGGCGCGTGGCGATTGCGGGATTCGACGGATTCCGTCGTGCGTATAATGAAGGCATTATGCGGATCCACTGCTGCCAACGCTAAATCCGGATAATCAGCTGGGATGAACTAAATATAGAAAGTGCCTCGATGTTTGAAGATGTGCGATCCTCTGTGAAAGGCGCGATGGAGATCTCATTCGTTACGGAAAAGCCTCTTTTGACACGGATGGAAGGGAGAGACCCATGTAATGGCGGACAACGATTGGATGCGGCGCCTGAAAGAAGGATTGCGAAAGCATGCAGATCATGTGAAGACAGTGCGCGGCAGGAATGCGCTGGTGTTCGGTACGGGCTCGACCACCGAACTTTATCTGCCGTGCTTTGAAGTGGAGGACATCGATCCGTTCCCTATGCGGACAATAATAATGCCAAGTATGAGACAGGGTATCGTGGTAGCCGGTTATTCCACCGTCCAAATCGCTGCATATCCGGATGCAGCTGTCCTCCTTGCACAGATGATCGGCGAACCTGCAGGAGATCGGCGCACAGTTGACAGCGATCGGCATTCCGTACTTGCTCGTGGCTGAGTATGTTTAGCCATGCCATGCAGCGAGAAATTATGGAGAATGCAGATGCGTTGGACAAGGTGTCGTGCGCAGTCTATGCAGATCGGATTCTGGCTCATCTTGAAAATCGTCCTTTGCAACACCTAGAAAGAGACGCATATTTTTCGATGCCGGAATTTTACGGCTGCCTATCGTGAGGTGTTTGTGGATATTTGGTGCATACGTCAGGGGATACGATTGAGCAGTACCTGTTTTAATCGCCAGGGCGGCTTTTTCACGCATCTATGCCATTGAGGCCGAATCGGGTATCATTTAAGGCTCTTTCCGCTCGTAGTGGAACGGCTATGCAGGAATGGGCATGATAGCGAACGAATACAGCTCATTCAAGCGGGAATCGGAAAGAGAGCTGCCATGGGCATGTCGTTTCCGGCAAGCGGGACAAATGCGCAGCTTGGCTGCACGGATTTTCCGAGAGGCGGACTCAGGTGATGCACTTGTCATTCATAAAATCGACAGGCTTTTTAAGGATGAGCATATCGGGTTTTTGAAGGCAGATGTGAAGGCTATGAAGCTTGATATGCTGCAGGGCGGCATCCATGTCATCAAACGTGATCGTCCGAAGATTGCCGTATGTATTTATCATAACTGCTCTGATATGTATCGCATTTTTCGCCTATTTGCGGCAGGAACTTACGGAATACCGTTTTGCTGTAGCGACACCACGCATACTCTTTCGCAGAAACGGTACTCTACGCATGGCCGACAGAGATGGACGTATAAAGGGAGCCTCAAAGATGCGTGCATGTCTGGATACGCTCGGCAGACCGAACAGTGTCGGATGCTTTTGCAGCGGATCCTGATCTGCGCTATGAGCCGATTTTGGATATGGGCGTATTCCTGCGCGTCAATAACATCTTTGAGGAAGACGATCAAAACTCTATCCTTCGGTAGCAGGAACGAACTTCCTGCTTGGCATCCTGTCCCTCCTCCTGCTCCCGCGAGGGTGGAGCGCTGGTGAGAGGGCGCGGCACAGGCGATGGCTTCGTGCCGCGCCCTTTCTTCTCTTTTCTGCATATGGTAGTCCTGGAGGAAGCAATCACTGTTTTTCAGGGAGGAAGAAATCATGGCAGAGTACACGTACACCGTGGAGAAAAGTATGTCCGGTCTGTGGGGAAAAGACGCACGTGACAAAGATGAAGGACGCCTCATCACGCTCAGCACGGATGAGGATTTCTGCGTTCACTACAAGGACGTCAACCCGTACCTCTATCGTGTCTGGCTGTGCGAGCACTGCGGTTTTGCGGCGGACGAGAAGCATTTTTGACCCCGCAGCACTCAGCGCGCGTGACAAGGAAAGGTAAAAGGAACTGCTCGAGGGCGCACGATTAACCTCCCGTACACGGAGGAGCGCACGACAGAGGATGCGATCCGCCTACAAGCTCGGGCTCTTCTTCGCCAGCTGGGCTGGCCGCTGCAGAAGCAGGCGGGCTACCGCATGGGCATGGCGTGGGTCTACCGCGACACCGGAGGAGCACGAGAAGGAGGAGGAGTGTCTGCGGCGTGCGGCGGAGCTCATGAAAAGTCCGTCATGACGGGCACTATCCGATCAACGGCATGCAGCGACAATATGGCAATGTATATCGCGGGCGCGACGTACTACCGCATCGGCGACTTTGAGAAGGCGACGCAGATGCTCTCGCGTATCATGAGCGATCAGGAGATCCGCAAGTCCGATGCAAAGCTCTTTGAGCGCGCACAGAATCTCTGGATGGATCTGCGTGAGAAAAAGCAGAGGCAGAGAAGGAAAACTAAATGGCGATAGATATTCCTCCGCAGTGGGTGGAGCAGGGTACAGCGCATCGACTGGGGCGAGTGTCCGATGCTGCAGTGGCGGACTACGGCCCCGTGCTCACAGTGCTGCGCGATACGTGGGATCGCGAGGACGATCAGCGAGATCGCGGACGGGCATCTCTTCGTCCGCGACGCGGTGCTGAACGAGGCGATAGCGCATAACCTCGGAGCGGACGGCACGATCCGCTCCGTGGAGCTCACCTCGCATGAGGATGGACACCTCGGCATCGTCTGCACGACCGATAAGAAATACAAGCGGATCAGAGCTCTCGGGAACGATCAGGAGTTTGTCCATACGGGGAGAAGTCCTACGCAGTCTACCATGTGGACAAGAAGAAACTGCCCAATCATGGACTTGTCTCATGGCTCTTTTTCACGGCTGTCGCTGTCGATGGTCGAGCGCATGGTCGGACGACTCGATGTGTCGGATCGCATCCCCGTGGACATCAAGGGGAATAATGTCACGGTGGACTTTCACGATGTCCTCGCGGCGTCGCGTCTCGGCACGACGGAGTTCCGCGGGCATTCGCTGCTGAGCATGGTGGAGATCGAGGGCGCGACGGTGAAGGGAAGGCGGCATCATGTTCTGACACGCGTCTGAAACGTGCCCGATGATGTGAAGGATGCGCTGCGCGCTATTTTGAAGGAAAAATCGGCTGTACTGCAGAGCAGTGCAGGAGAAGAGACGGACATTGATGAGGGCGATTGATTCAGCTGCTCTGTATCGCGATGCTTGCTGCATGGATCCAGCCGCAGGCGGCGGACGCGGCAAAGGCGGAGCCCGTGACGGAGAAGATCATCTTCATCCCGCATGACAGCCGCCCGATCTCGAGTACGCAGACGGCGGATGTCGTGACCAAGGCAGGCTACGAGGTCATCGTTCCGCCGACGGAGCTGCTCGGCAGCCGTGAGGGATCTGGGACATCCCGATCAGCTCTGGACGTGGGTACACGAGAATATCGCGCAGCCTGCGTCAAGGCAGCGGTCATCTCCTCGGATGCGATGGTCTACGGCAGCCTCGTCGGCTCGCGCAAGCACTAACGAATCGCGTGCAGAATCCTCGCACGCGCGTCGCGCTTTACGGAGCTGCACCGTGCGAATCCCAAGGTGCCGCTCTACGTCTTTTGGCTCGATCATGCGCACGCCGCGCACGGGCGAGGCATCGGGGACATGAGGGCCCGGGTACTACCGCCGCTATGGGGCGGATATCTTCGCTATACCCTCCTGCGCGACAAGGAGGGAGGTCGAGGGGCTCTCGCGCCGCGAGCGCAAAGGAGTATGAGTTCCTCAGCGCCTCATCCCGAAGGAAGCCCTCACGGACTGGATGGGACGGCGCGAGAAGAACTATGCGGTCAACGGTTCCTCATCAATCTCATGCGCAAGAATGGGAACGTTCCACTACCTCGCGCTCGGACGTGATGATAATGCGCCGTTCTCCCAGACCCATCTTGAGAGCCGGCATCTCGCAGCAGCAGGCGCAGACTCGGCAAGACACGGTTTCAGACGATGGCGGGCATCGACGAGATCGCCCTCCTCATGTTGACGCGCGCCGTGAACGAGCAGCGTCATGAGGTGCCGTTTGTCTTCGTTCGGTACAACTGGGGACGCGGCGCGGACACTGTGCCTGCGTACTCGGATGAGAAGATCGGCACCTCGATCAACGATGCGATTCTCGCCGCCGGTGGGATGAATGTGCGCGCGCCGGAGAAGGCGGATGTCGTCCTCACGGTGAATACGAACCCCTGACGGGCGCACCTACGAGGCGAATATGCCCGTCAATGACGGTACGCTGCGTGAGGGTACGGCGTATTTTGCCGACATCGTGTCGGACTATGTGACGCGCGGCTATCCCGTCTCGATTGCCGATGTTGCCTTTGCCAACGGCGCGGACAACGCACTCATGGCGGAGCTGCAGCGGCGTGGCTGCTCTACAAGATTCGTGCCTATGCGGGATGGAATACCCCGACGAACAGCTCGGGCTATGCGCTCGGCGAGGGGATGCTCGTCCGTCACATGAATGCGGATGCCGTCGATCAGCTGCTGACGACGCGCTACCTCGACGACTGGGCATATCAGGCGAATGTGCGCAATACGATTGCACGGCAGCTCACGTGGCTGCGCGGTGACGGATTCTACGGCAGTCTCGGCTCGAAGATGGATGCCGTCTCTGTGCGCTCCACGCGCATGATGAACCGCTTCATCGAGAACAATCTGCCGCCCATGGCGAGACGAACAACGTCGTCGTGACATTCCCGTGGAACCGTATGTTTGAGGCGGACATTCAGCCCGAGCAGCGGGGCTTTGCCCATGATTACTTGGAAGGAAGGAAATAATATGTACGGAAAGCGGATGATCGCGTTCTTTTTCGGCATCACCTTCGCGGCGCACGGCAACGGTTGCCCATAAGATCGCCGACGTCATCGGCGCAGACCTCTACGAGATCCGCCCGGTCATCCCCTATACCGAGGACGACCTCGACTGGGACGATAAGACGAGCCGCGTCAACGTCGAGATGCATGACCCCTGCCTGCCGCCCCAGATCGAGGGGAACTTCCCGACCTCGCACCGTATGAGACCGTCTTCGTCGGGTTTCCCGCTCTGGTGGTTCGCCGCACCGCACATCATCAACACCTTCCTCGAAAGCTACGACCTTACAGGGAAAACCATCGTGCCGTTTGCTACCTCGGGCGGCAGCTCCCTCGGACAGACCGTGACGCATCTGCGCCCCTCGGCGAAGGGCGCGCTCGTCAGGAGGGGCCGTCGCTTTGAGATGGGCGAGACCCCGATGGCGATTAACTCATGGGTCGCGGCACTTGGGATCTGACATAGAAAAACACGATTGTCGTCGTTGCACGGCAGTCGTGTTTTTACGTGCTCATTAACATGAGGCGATCTTTTGAAGTTGTGCGTATAGTGCTGAGATATCGTTTGTGATCGTTTCCCATAGCAAGTCCTTATCTGCGGACTCGTACTCTATTTTCAACCCAATGTCAAAAATTTTCTTTAGACAGCAAAGTGCTTTGTACGATACAATAAAGTGAAGGAATCAAAGAGAGGAGGCGGCGCGATGAATGCGGCAGCTACAGGCACAGGCGGCACGGGAATTTGCTGCGAAGTGGAAGGGGCGGGGCTACGAGAAGGGCGGAGCCAGAAATTCTGGATGGAGCTCCTCCACAGCGTCATCACGGCGTGGAGAAACCCTGCCGACCTGCTCGTCTTTGAGCAGCAGGTACAGCTCGACACACGAGCTTTATCGACGTGATGATTCCTACGACACACGTCATGATCGAGGCAGAAAAGCCTCGGAAAGAAACTGACCGACCCGATCCGACAGAGCGACGGCACCCTCCTCAAACCCATCGAGCAGGCGCGCCGCTATGCGGCAGCACTGCCGTACTCCGCGCGCCCGCGCTGGATCGTCAGCTGCAATCTCGCACAGTTCCTCGTCTACGACATGGAGACGCCGAGTGCTGAGCCGCAGGAAATCCTCCTCGCCGACCTCGAGCGCGAGGCATATCGCCTGAACTTCCTCATTGATGCGGGTGATGCGCACATCCAAAAGGAAATGGAGTCTCCATCCAGGCGGGCGCGAGCTCGTCGGCAGACTCTACGACGCCCTCGCCAAAAGAGTACCGTGACATGAGCGACCCACACAGCCAGAAGAGTCTCAACATCCTCTGTGTCCGTCTCGTCTTTTTGCCCTCTACGCCGAGGACGCAGGGTCTCTTCGGCAAGCATGCCATGTTCCATGACTACCTGCGTGACGTGCCGCTCGCGTTCTTCCGCCAGACCCTCATCCAGCTCTTTTCGCGTGCTCGACACACCGATCGAGAGCCGCGACCCGTACCTCTCGGATGCCCTCGCCGCATTCCCCTACGTCAACGGAGGACTCTTCGCAGAGGAGAACATCGGATCCGCAGTTCACACAGGAGATCGTCGATGTCCTCTTGGAGGATGCAAGCGCGGGCTTCGACTGGAGCGCGATCAGCCCGACCATCTTCGGCGCGGTCTTTGAGTCCACACTCCAACCCCGCCACGCGGCGTGCGGGCGGGATGCACTACACGAGCATCGAGAACATCCACAAGGTCATCGACCCGCTCTTCCTCGATGCTCTGCGCGACGAGCTCGCGGCGGCAAAGACACTGAAGACCGAGGCTGCGCGCCGCAGAGCGCTCCTCGCCTTTCAGGATAAACTCGCGGCGGGGCGGTACTTCGACCCCTGCGGCGGGCAGCGGCAACTTCCTCACGGAGACCTACATCTCGCTGCGCCGTCTCGAAAACGAGGTACTGCGTGAGCTCTACGGACAGGAGATCGTCCTCGGGGCACTCCGACAATCCGATCAAAGGTGAATATCGGGCAGTTCTACGGCATTGAGATCAACGACTTTGCCGTGACCGTCGCGCGGACGGCGCTCTGGATCGCCGAGAGCCAGATGATGAAGGAGACGGAGAGCATCGTCCACATCGCGCTCGACTTCCTGACCCTGCGGACGTACGACAACATCCACGAGGGAATGCCCTGCGCATGGACTGGCGCGCGATATTGCCGCCGACGGACGCGGTACGTGTGATGGGGAATCACGCCGTTTGTGAAAAAGGGCAGTCAAAAGAACAGAAAAAGATCTGCTTGCTGTTTTTGAAAATATGACGTGGCATAGGAAATCTTGACTATGTTTGTGCTTGTATCAAAAAGCGGCACGTTACTGTCGTAGGCACTACTGTACTTGGCGCGTTTGTTTCTACCAATAGCATTACACAGGGAGAGCAGGCACCCGTTTTATGGAATGTCACGAGCGAAGACTTGCAGCCAATTTTTTCGCTTATCCGACTTTTGTTTGGAGTAGTGAAACGCGTGCGTCAGAACGCGCGCATGTCCGATAATGTTATTATCGGATTTGGGGCGAAATGTTTAGATGTCAAGGAAAAAGCCTTATATCAGAATGGGACAATGCGCCCTGTTCAGAATATTAGCCCGATTTAACGGATGCACCGATGGTCATTATACAAAAGCCGTGTTGATAGTATTTGCAGCGGCGCCCTGAAATGATGTATGGCAGTATGCCGATCGACGACGGATGATTTCACACTTTCCGACGACGATGTAGCGGCAATCAAAAAGAACGTGCAGACAACGCTAAGTTTATTCGTCCTTACATGGGAGGGGCAGAACTCATTCGGAACAGCAAAAATGGTGTCTCCTGGTTGATTGGGGCAAGTCCGAAGGAGTTAAAAGCATCTAGACGTGATTTGGGAACGCATTGACGGCGTCCGACGGTTTCGTCTGTCTAGTGGACGAAGGAGCAGACGAAGAAACTAGCGAGACAGTCCGACGTTGTTCGGTGAGATTCGGCAACCTGATACGGATATGCTGGTTATCCCGAAAGTGTCGTCAGAACGTCGCCGCTACATCCCTATTGGATTCAGTGCATCGAGTACGATTGTCAGTGGGAGTGCACTCATCATCCCCAATGCTGACTACTACTAACATTCGGCGTACTAATGTCCAACGTCCACAACGCATGGATGCGGTTGGTAGCAGGGCGTATGAAAAGTGATTATCAGTATTCCAAGAATATCGTGTATAATAATTTCCCGTGGTGCACGCCGACCGACGAGGAGCGAGCCGCGATTGAGAAAACGGCACAGGGGATACTGGATGCGCGCGCACGCTATCCCGAGAGCAGTCTCGCCGATCTCTATGATGACGTGACGATGCCGCCCGATCTACGCGAGGCGCACCGCGCGAATGACCGCGCCGTGATGCGCGCATACGGCTTCTCGACGAAGCTCACGGAGTCGGCGTGTGTGGCAGAGCTGATGAAGCGATATGAGGAACTGGTACAGAGAGGAATAGAGGAGAAAAAGTGATTTCATCTAAGATACGATTCCCCGTCATCTTCGTGGGGATCTTTGTCGCCGCGATTCTTGCGGCACTCTACTTTGCGACCTTTGGGCGCATGGCGAAGGCAGACCCTGCCGAGAGCATTCAGCTCTACTGCGATGCCTTTGTACGGCAGGATGAGGAGGCGCAGAAGAAACTCACGTCCTACGGTGCACCGACGGATGCGTTCAACATGAAGGCGGCGTTCGCAAATGCCCTCCAGACGGCGGGAGCGAACCTCTCGCCCGAGGAGGCAGCGGAGATCGGTGATGCCTATATGGAGTCGCTGAAAAACGCATCAGTCGAGACTTCTGTCTCGAGTCAGGGGGAAGGGCAGGCGACGGTCGAGGTGACGGTGACGCGGTTCAACATGATGGCGGCACGCGAGAAGGCAACCTCTCTCATGCGTTCCCGTATGAAGCTGAACGGGAACACCCGAGGAGCTGCGCAAGACAGCCGTCGATGCGACGGCTGACGCCTATCGGGAACTCCAGCCGATGGGGATGGCGACGTTCTACGTCCCTGTCCGCTACAACGAGAAGACGCGCATCTGGGATCCCGCCGACCCTGTGCAGTTTGGCTTTGACCTGTCGAAGCAGACCATGGGCGTAGAGTAGGCGCTTCATCGCTCGCGAAAAAACCCCTGCGGGTCATCACCCCCGCCGGGGCTTTCTTTGTCGGTTGATGAAAACGTCGCTCATCGACTCCGTAATTATTCTAGGGGACCATTACAGCGGTAGTGCAACTTGTAGCGAATTAGTGGATAAGACGAACGACTGATTTATCCGTCGCGTTTTCCGAAATGAGTACGTTCTTTGTCAGGTGGGAGGAAAATCGAATGGCAGAGACAGATTGGCAGCATACCGATCAGGTAACGGCAGAAGGGGAATCCACGCCATCCCGAGGGGATGCGGGGCGTGCGATGCTCGCACGGATGAACGAAAGCCATGCGCATCTCGTGGACTGGGGACTGGGGTATCTCGCCCTGCACCCAGCGGATACGGTACTCGACATCGGCTGCGGCGGCGGCAATACGCTCGCGCGCGTGGCAGAGCGTGTGACGGAGGGGCACCTCGTCGGCATCGACTACGCCGAGACCTCGGTGGAGGCGTCGCGCGCCTTCAATGCGGCATTGGTCGAGCGTGGACGGATGGAGATCCTCCATGGCTCGGTCGAGGCACTCCCGTTTGCGGACGGACATTTTGATGCCGTCGTAACGGTGGAGAGCTTTTACTTCTGGCCGTCTCCTGAGGAGAGCCTGCGGGAGGTTGCACGCGTTGTGCGTGAGGGCGGATCGTTCCTCCTGCTCGCGGAGATCTACGGGCGGGACGACCTGCCGGAGAGCACGCGTGCCAAGGTCGCGGAGTATCAGCTGACGAACCCGACGCCCGCAGAGTTCGAGCACCTCTTCCGCACAGCGGGATTCCGCGAGGTACAGATTCACCTCAAGGAAGGCGAGTACTGGATCGCAGTTGTGGGCGTGCGGTAAAAGTTTCCTGTCAAAAAGACTGCTTAGGGCAGTCTTTTTGATAATCGCATTACTTCTGGACGGAGAGGAAATGCGACGAGATGGTGTAACTGGATATTTCACATCCTCGCTGAGCTTGCAGCGCAGAAGGGGCGCGGCATTATCAAATGGAGTTTGCATAGCGGCTATGAGGACGCGAGGCAGGGGCTTCGCTATCCGTCTCCTCTGAGTGGTGCCCTCGATACCATACTGACTGGAAAAACGTTGCACGTAAGATTCTCGTGCTCGAAGATATCGCAGGCGAACTCGAATCACCCGCGATTGTTTCACGTCTGCGCTGTATTGCTGAGCGGATCTGCAGGCGGTACGATGGACGGTGTACCGTTGTTCTTCTCTCACCGCTCGGCACGATTCCACGCGCACTTGAGCCGTACATTACCCTTTATGAGTCTGGACTACCTGAGCCCAGAGAAGATACGGGAGCACATTCTTCATTTTTTCTTGAGAGCAACGATATGCCTGCTCCCGTGGAGGAGCTGCTTGACAGTCTTTTTCGATGCATCTTCGCGGGCTTGAGTGAGACGGAGATCGACAACATCCTCTCACTCGCTGTGAGCGATGACGGACAGCTTGATGCGAGTGACCTGCCGATGGTTCTCCGCCAGAAACAACAGATGATCAAGAAATCTGGCATCCTTGAGATGGTGACGGTGAAGGAGACTGTCGAGGACATCGGCGGTCTTCAGAACCTCGAAGGACTGGCTGCGGACTAAAGGCGCAGATCTTTCGCGACGTGCGCCGCGCGAAGGCGTTCGGCGTGGACATTCCAAAGGGCGTACTCATTGCGGGGATGCCGGGCTGCGGCAAGTCCCTCACGGCAAAGGCGGCGGCGAGTATGTTCAGGTGCCGCTCCTGCGTATGGACATGGGGCGGCTGATGGGCAAATACGTCGGCGAGTCCGAGGCGAATATGCGCCGTGCGCTCAACTGACGGAGGCAAGCTCACCCTGCGTCCTCTGGATCGACGAACTCGAAAAGGCGTTTGCGGGGGCGGGAGCGCAGGGCGGCAGCTCCGAGGTGACGACGCGTCTCTTCGGCAGCTTTCTCACATGGATGCAGGAAAAGGACAGCCTTGCCTTCGTTGTCGCCACAGCGAACAACATCTCACATCTGCCGCCGGAGCTCATGCGCAAGGGACGTTTCGATGAGATCTTCTATGTGGACTTCCCAAATCAGAGCGAGCGTGAAAAGATCATCAGCCTCCACATCGGCAAGCGGCGGAGTGCCGATCTCGCCAAGATCGACGTCCTGCGCTCGCACGAAAGATGAAGGGCTACTGCGGCGCAGACATCGAGAGTGTCGTGCGCGACGGCATCGAGGCAGCGTTTGTTGCGGGCAAGGCTCACGTCACCACCGAGGATCTGCAGGCGGCAATCGGACGCACGCACCCCATCTCCGAGACGATGAAGGATGCCATCGAGGAGATGGACAAGACCTACAAATCAAAAGAAGTTCACGAACGCATCACGGGAGGAGTAGGGATGGCACGCGACATTCATTTGGATGGATTTCGGACGGAGGAGTCCAAGGGGCTCTTCTCTCTCGCAAAGGACATGATTTCCTCATGGATGGAAAAACCGCAGGAAAAGAGCACAGTGGTCTGGCTCGGTGAGGAGTTTATTCAGCGCGTCGGCGGCATGACAGTGGAGGCAGCGCAGGAACTCAGCTCCTCCATCATGGACGGTGTCGATCAGTTCACGGAGAACATGAACGCCATCGAGGAGACCTATCGGAGCGGCGGGACAAAGGAAACGTGGCTGCAGCAGAAATTGCTCTCCGCACCGGGCGCGACCGAGGAGGAGTGCGCGTTATCTTGCCGAGGCGCAGGTGGCACTTGCGGCAGGCAAACAGCGAGTATATGCCGCACTGCACAGCGCGGAGCAAAGCGCAGATCTAAGAGCTTCCCGCCGCTGTCGAGAGCGTGTTCCCTGATGGAGCGGGCGGCGCATCGTGGCAGCCCATTCCCGCGCAGGTCGCTGCACAGGGCGTTGCCGAACAAGCCGTGCTTGCGGGTGTCGGTGGTGCGGCACTTGATGCAGGACTGACCTACGCCGAGACACGGGACGGTGAGCCCTCAATACAGGGATTGATCTCGGAGAGGAGCCGACCGGATCGGAGACCGATCGCAGCATCAAGGCGGTTGCAGACGGGGCGCTCTACGTTGCCGTCCGAGCGCGGCATCATTCCGTTCCTCAAAAGAAAATTACAATGAACCACTAATTCATGTGCGTTAGTGCAGATATTATACGCGTTTTGTTTGCTTCAATTCGACGGATCGTGTTTTTCAAATCGATACACGGATGGATCATATCAATGTAAGGATGTGAAGCTGTGGGATAGATGTATCGAGTTCTTCGGCGTTCGTCTCTTCCTCCTCATCATGGCGCGTATTTTTGGAAGTTCCCAATATAAGTTTACAGAGAGTGAGCTATACATGCTCAGTCAGGTTCGTTTGGATTCTCTGAATGAGTCAGTACATCACAGAGTTTTTATAATTCTTTTCTGACACGAAGAGAAACAGGGCAGATGCAGAAAGCGTTGCCTCTGCATCTCGCCTGTTTCATTCAACAGTGCTTTCTCTTATACTCAATAGTGCCCCCTGCACGCGAGAATATACAAACCGCCATCCTCGATACGATAGACCAGTCGATTTGTTTCGTCTATGCGACGGCTCCAACAGCCGGAGAGGTTTTCGCTGGAGAGGTTCGGGTTTTCCCGATTCCCTCATACGCATTTCGCTGCACATCTTTGAAGGTCATTGATCCGTTTTAACGTCCTGCGATCCTGCATTTGCCAGTAGAGATAGTCTCCCCAAGCACGTTCTTCCCACAGAAGCTTCATTCGTCAACCTCGATGAGATCATGCTCTTCAATTTTGCTTTGCCGCTTTCATATCGGCCAAAATACCTTCGAGGGTATGCAATGTTGGCAGGGAGTAGAACGGATCCAACGGAAACGTCGAAAGGGATGCGCCGCTCGCGACTCATCTTCTTTGCAAAGATGGTAAATGCCGTTGTCATATTCATCCCAAAGATCACGGCAGACTTCTTCCATACTGCGTTTCAAATCAGTGTCCATACGGAAATTGATCAATGTTTGTGCCTGTGCCATTTTCATCACCTCTTGCATAGAGTTTTAGCATGAAAGAGAAGATGATGTAAAGATGATATAAAAAGATGTTTAGAAAGGCATATTCCGTAGAAACTCTCGTGTGCGTTCTTCCTTCGGTGCACTGGAAAAATGTCTGCGGTGCCCCTGCTCGACGATGACGCCGTTTTCCATAAAGACGACGTTGGTGGCGGCCTCGCGTGCGAATGCCATTTCGTGCGTGACGACGATCATGGTCATGTGCTCGGCAGCGAGGTCACGCATGGTGTGCAGCACCTCACCGGTGAGCTCGGGGTCGAGGGCGGAGGTCGGCTCATCAAAGAGCATGATGTCCGGTTTCATGGCGAGGGCGCGCGCGATGGCGACGCGCTGCTGCTGTCCGCCCGAGAGTTGACTCGGATAGTAGTTCTCGCGGTCGGAGAGTCCAACTTTGTTGAGGAGGTCGCGGGCGTAGGGAGGATCTCGTCGCGTTTCATCCCTTGACGTGAATCGGTGCCTCGATGAGGGTTCTCGATCACGGTCGTATGGGGGAAAAGAGGTTGAACTGCTGGAAGACCATGCCCGTCGCCGTGAGGATCCGCCGCACGTCGGCAACGTCAGCGTAGGTCGCCGATGTTGCCCCGTCCGGCGTATGGCAGAGCACCACCGCCGATCGTGATGTCGCCGCGGTCGATGGTCTCCAATCGGTTGATGCAGCGCAGGGCGTTGACTTGCCGGAGCCGGAGGCCGATGATGGCGAGCACCTCGCCGCGCGCGAGGGTGAGGTCGATCCCAGCGGAGGACGCTGAGGGTCGCCGAAAAGGATTTGTGGATGCCGTGCATCCACGAGCATCGTAGTCCTGAGTTTCCGTATCTGCCATAGTGCGCCTCCAGTTTTTGAATCCATAGGTGAGTACAGCGGTCATGGCAAGGTAGAAGATGCCTGCGATGAGGAAGGGGTCATGTCGAACTCGCGCTGGACAATGGTGCGCGCGACGCGCAGGAGGTCGTTCATGGCGAGAATGTAGACGAGGGATGTGTCCTTGACGAGGGTTGATGGTCTCGTTGCTGACGGGCGGCAGGGTGATGCGCAGTACCTGCGGCAGGATGATGCGGCGCATGGTGAGCGGACCGCTCATGCCGAGGACGCGTGCCGCCTCGAGACTGACCGCGCGGCACTGCCTGTATGCCCGTACGGAAGATTTCGGCGAAGTAGGCGGCGTAGTTGAGGACGAAGGCGAGCAGTGCCGCCGCGATGTCGGGGAGCAGGATGCCGACCATTGGCAGAGCAAAGTAGACGAAGAGCAACTGCAGCATGAGCGGCGTACCGCGCATGATCCAGATGTAGATTTCGAGGATGCGGCTGAGCAGCCGAAAAATGAGAGAGCCGTCCGAGCGCGACAAAGAGCCCCAGCGGTAGGGAAAGCGCGAGCGTGACACAGAAAATCTCGAGGGTGATGCCGAGCCCTCGAGCATGAGACGGATGGTATCCAGTGTTTTGTCCATGAACGATATTCCTCACAGAAAAAGGGCTGCCGCACGATGATTCTGACATCGTACAGCAGCTCTTTCTTTATGCCTCTGCCGTGTGCAGGGCATCCGCCCCTGAAGGGGACGGGGAACACCGCGCGTGGCAGGAGTGCAGCTCATTTACTTCGTGATGTCGCTTGGTGAACCACTTCGTCGAGATCTTGGCGATCGTGCCATCCGCCTTCATCTCGTCGAGGACCTTCTGCACCTCGTCGCGCAGCTTCGTGTTATCGCTTCGCGAATGCGATGCCGAACTCGCTCACAGGACCGACGACCACGTCGAGCGCGTCCAGTGTGTCGGGATGCTTGCTCATGTAGTAGCGACCGACGATCTCGTCGCCAACGACGGCATCGAGGACGGCCATTCTCAAAGATCCATGAATGCCGCAACGTAGTCGGGGTACTTCTTGACCTCCTTGACTTCCTTCTTGCAGAAATCCGAGGCGTCCATGTACTCCTCTGCCGTGCCCGCGCTCTGTGTGCCGACGGTCTTGCCCTGCGAGGCTCTTCTCATCCGTGACGGCAGTGTTGCCCTTCTTCACGAAGATGATCTGGTGGTTGTCCATATAGGGCTTCGAGAAGGCATATTTCTCTTTGCGCTTTTCGGTGATGTCGAGACCGTTCCAGAGCACCTGCACGCGGCCACTCTTGAGCTCGGCTTCCTTGCTCGACCAGTCGATCGCCTTGAACTCAACCTCACGGCCGAGACGTTTTGCTGCTTCCTCTGCGAGATCAACGTCGAAACCGACGATCTTGTTGTTCTCGTCCTTAAAGCCCATCGGCGGGAAATTGTCGTCAAGCCCGACGATGATCTTTCCCATCTCTGCCGCATTATCCGTCGAGGGGCTTTCTCGGTGCTGCCGCAGCCTGCGAGGAGTGCTGCCGAGCAGGCGAGTACCGTTGCTCGGTTAGAATCGCTTTCCAGTTCATCTTCATTTCTCCTTGTCCTTCTACCACTTTAATGTAATAAAGTAATGGTGCGTATGTATTATACGACAGATGAAGAAAATATGTCAAGATTTTTTTAATTAAGCAGGTTTTTTTCCTTTCAGGTCGAAATATTTATAGACATGAGAATTTCGTAAGAAATGAATGACGTAAACCGAGGGAGGGGCTTGCTTTGCGTGCAATATCCGTAGACGATCTTGAGAATGGGATGATCCTAGCGCGGACGATCGTCAACGCCAAGCGCGTGGTGGTGGTGTCGGAGAATACGGAGCTGACGAAGGCGCATATCACGCGCCTGAAGTTTCTGAAGATCCCGTCGTCTACATCAAGGACGAATCGGAGCTGAAGGAGGAGCGTTCGCCGATCTTCTCGCGCAGCAATCTCTTCATCAAGCAGTATGAGAATGTCATCGGGACGGCGAAGTCAATCTTTGAGGAGGCAAAGAGCGGGCACTGTTCCCGTGGAAGAGACGAATGAGATGGTGCAGGAGGATCTGCTGCCGCTCTCGCGCCGCAGCGGAACGATTGATTACCCTCAATGAGGTCAATCATCTCGCGAGCGACATCTATAACCACTCGCTGCGCGTGTCGATCCTCGCGGGGTCATTGCCAAGTGGATGAAGCTGGACCGTGAGACAGCAAAGGATGTTGTTCTCGCTGGCTTCCTCCACGATGTCGGCAAGTCGCGTTTTTGATCAGCGGCTTCTCGAAAAGAATGTGGCAAACCCTGAGGGCGAGGACTACGAGAACTACATCCAGCATACGGTGGATGGCGCCCATATCCTCAACAATGTGGCAGGGGCTGACGGAGGGCGTGCGCCTTGCAGCGATGCAGCATCATGAGCGCATGGACGGCAGTGGCTTCCCGTTCAACAGCAAGGGCGACGACATCCATATCTCATGCGCGCATCATTGCTGTGGCGGATCTCTATGACAACATCACGGTCGAACGCGAGGGCTATCCGCGCCGTACGCCGTTCGATGCAGTGACGGAGATTGCGCGACAGATGTATACGACGCTCGATCCGCAGGTCTGTCTGCCTGTATTGATGAATATCAAGAATGCCTTCCTCGGCTCGCGTGTTCTTCTCAGCAATCATCGTGAGGGGACGATCACGGCGTATCCGCACGGTGTTGTGCCGCTCCCGATCGTGACGATCTCGGAGGACGAGGTTATTGATCTCAACGAGGAGAAGAAGATCAAGATTACTGGAGTACAACCCCAAATAATACAGAACATAGAAAAAGCCCATCGGCATGAACCGATGGGCTTTTTCGTGTGTCCACTGTCAACAGACGGACTGGAGTTTATTGTACCATTCGAGACTTCGTCATAGATCGGGCTGATCTCCCCCAATGGGATGTGTTCGTGCTCACAGCACGCAGCAACCGACGACCAGTCGCCCTGTTCGTAGGAGATGACGAGGTCGAGCAGACGGCGCAGGTCATTGTCCTCGCCGAGCAACGCGGCATTCAGCTCATCGGCGAGGGTGATCTCCTTGAGCACCTCCGCCATTGGCTGATTGAGCAGTACGTCAATCAGGGAGAACATACCGAGCAGGAAGCCCGTATCCGGCGTGAGGTCGCGGCGGTTCAGTCTGCGGGCAATCAGCTCACAGAACTTTGCACGCAGGAGTGAGAGGGTAAAAGAGTCTCGCTCGGTTTGTCCTCGGAGAAGGTCTGAGGCTGATGAGCGTCACCCAGCTGCGGATTCCGCTGGAGCCGAGGAGGACGGCAGCCTGCCGGAGGTTGGAGACGATGGTTGGTCAGCCCGATGCCGACCGAGTTGATATAGGTGAGGAGTTTGTGTACGAGGTTCGTATCCGCCGCAATCACGTCCGTGATGGCGTTGAAGTCAAAGTTCGGACGATTGACTTCCTTGAGCAGGCGGATACGCGACAGCTCGTTGTTGGTGAGTCTCTTTTTGGTGTAGGACGACGGGCTTGCAGAAAAATAACCCTGAAGAGGACATAGCCGTCCTCCACTGCCTGGCGGAACTCGTCCTCCGTCTCGATCTTCTCGGCGAGCAGCGCACCTGTGGGGGCAGCACTTTGCGCAGGTTGGCTCGCTCCTCAGGGTCTGTCGTTATGCGGAAATCCACCTTGATGATGTCCGCCATGTTGATGAGCGGCTCGTAGCCCGGGAGCAGGACGAAAGTCGTCGAGCGCGATCTTGTAGCCCGCGTCCTTCAGGTCACGTACGGCCTCGAGAATCTCGGGGGTCGGCTGCACTGTCTCAAGTACCTCCACGACAATGCTGTTAGGAGGCAGGAGCTTTGGTGCACGTGACAGGAGATTCTTCTCTGTGAAGTTGATGAAAGCCTTACGGTTGGAGACAAGTTTTTTCATGCCAAAATTGAGCATGGCGTTGACCATGACGCTCTGTGTTGCCACATTTCCGTCGAGATTGGGGTCATAGGCGTTTTTCAGACCGCTGCGAAAAAGAATCTCGTATGCGTAGACACTCTTTTGCAGATCGAGGATCGCCTGACGCCCGATGAATGCATCTTCCATAAGGGAACCTTTCTTATCTTTCATATCGTATACGGGCATAGTAAATCATTATTCTAGTATACATACTATATCGAGATTTTATGAAATTATATCATAGCTTTCTCGAAAAATAAATGAAAAAAAGGTAGGTCAGATGATATAATAGGAAAAATGAAAAATGGATGTGGTAATTTGCTGAATGACATACAAATCGGACGCTATATGCTGAGAGTTCTTTCCTGCACCGCATGGATCCACGCGTCAAGATTGTTCTCCTGTCTTCTACCTGCTGCTCGTTTTCTTTGTCGAAAATGCGGCAGGCTTTTCTCAGCGCTCGGCATCAGCATTGCGCTGCTCATGATCGTTTCGCAGGTTCCGCTCGGGATGCAGCTGCGCTCGATTCGGCCGATTCTCTGGATCGTGCTCTTTTGCATTCGGTGTGCATCTCTTTATGACGCCGGGGACGGAACTGTTTGCCGTCGGTCCCCTGTCGGCGACGTGGGAGGGCTGATGCGCGGTGTGTATATCGGGCTGCGCCTCATTCTGCTCATTCTGCTCAGTACGCTGCTGACACTGACGACGAGCCCGCTGCGCCTGACCGACGGGCTGGAGGCACTCTCTCTCCACTGCGCCGTGTGGGCGTTCCTGTGCACGAACTGTCGATGATGATGACGATTGCCCTGCGCTTTATTCCGACGCTGCTGGAGGAACTGGATCGCATCATGAAGGCGCAGAAGGCACGTGGGGCGGATTTTGAGCACGGCAGTATCGTGCGGCGGATGCGAGCCATCGTACCCGTGCTCGTGCCGCTCTTTCTCTCTGCGTTTCGCCGTGCGGATGAGCTCGCGATGGCGATGGAGGCGCGCTGCTATCGTGGTGGTGAAGGACGTACGCAGATGAAGGAGCTGCACATCGGGCGTGTCGACTATGCGGCTGTCGCCGTCTTTGTTCTCGGTGCGGCGGGCATCTGTGCCGTGAGTGCGGGAGGGCTGAGCTTTGCGCCCTGAGCATGTGGCGACGATGAAGGCGCGTGCGCGGAATATCGCGCTGAAGGTCGCCTACGATGGGACGAACTATCATGGCTTTCAGCGGCAGACGCCGCCCATCCGTGCCGTTCAGAATGTCCTTGAGGCGGCTCTCGCCAAGGTCTGCGGTGAGACGGTGGAGCTTGCGGCGGCGGGGCGCACGGATACGGGGGTTCATGCCTATGGTCAGGTGGTGAATTTCTTCACGGACGGACGCATCCCAACAGAGCGTCTGCCGCGTGCGGTGAACGGTCTCCTGCCGCCGGATATTGTCGTGTCGGAGGCGTGGGAGGCAGCGCGGGATTTCAGTGCCCGTCACAGTGCGACGGGCAAGGCATACGTCTATCGCATGGAGGAGTGCCGCGTGCCGAATCCCTTCACGCGCAGCTATGCATGGCAGATTTTTCAGCCGCTCGATCACGATGCGATGCGGGCGGCGCTGCGTCTCCTTGAGGGGACGCATGACTACTCTCGTTTCGTGCGGCGGGTGGTGCGCCGATGTCGCCCGTCCGTACGCTCGATACGATCCGTCTGACGGCGGAGGGGAGGGCGTCCTCGCTCTATATCCACGGCACGGGCTTTCATCACATGGTGCGCAATCATCGTCAGTACGGCTGTGGCGGTTGGTACGGGGCGTATCTCCCAGGATCGCTTTGCGGAGATCTTTGCGGCACGGGATCGTCGGCTCGCGCCGCCCACGGCTCCGGCAGGCGGGTTGTATCTCCTCGCGGTGGATTATGACGGCACATCGGAAAGGAGCCATACCGATGGAGCAGGAAATACTGCAGCGTCTTGTGACAAAATGCCGTACGTGAAATGCGCCTGCCGTCTCGTCCGGAGGGACGCGGCAGTCATGTACTGACGCTCGTGGACGCCATTCTCGATGCAGCACTGGATGAAGAGGCGACGGACATTCATCTCGAGCCGATGGAGGAAGGACTGCGCATCCGCGTCCGCGTCGATGGGCTGCTGCGCGCGTATCCGATCCTGCTGCCGGCGGCAATCGCCCCGGTCGTTATCGCACGTCTAAAGGTGATGGCGGGCATCGACACGGCAAAGCGCAACCGTCCGCAGGATGGGCAGATTCGCTATCCACACGGGGAGCGCAGCGTCGATATGCGCGTGGCTGTTCTTCCCTGTCGTGGGCGGTGAGCGCATGGTCGTGCGCATTATGGACGGGACGGAGCGATTCCTTCACTGCAGGGAGCTCGGTTTCACGCCGGAAAACGAAGCGATTTTTTTGAACGACTCATCCATCGACCGACGGGGCTCCTCCTCGTCTGTGGACCGATGAACTCGGGCAAGACAACGACGCTCTATGCGGCACTCGCCGAGCTCAATGACCCAAAACTGTCACATTATGACGCTCGAAGATCCCGTGGAGCGGCGTATTGACGGAATCAGTCAGTTTGCCGTATGTCCAGAGGCGGGGCTGACCTTTGTCGCAGGACTGCGGGCGGCACTGCGGCAGGATGTCCAGAAGATCCTCTTTGGGCGAGATTCGCGACCGTGAGACGGCGGAGATGGCGGTGCGTATTGCTCTCACGGGACACGCGCTGTTCTCGACGCTCCATACGGAGGATTGTGTCGCCGCGATTTTTCGCATGATCGAGATGGGGACGCCGCCCTATCTGCTCGCAGCGACGCTCTCGGGGGTCGTTGCCCAGCGGCTTGTGCGCCGTGTCTGCGTGCATTGTCGTGAGACGTACACCGTCGCTGCAGGCTCAGATGAGGCTCTTCTCCTCGGATCGCTCTATCATGAGGGGATAACGCTCGTGCGCGGACGCGGCTGCCCGCACTGTCACGGGAGCGGTTATCATGGACGCATGGCGATACATGAGATGCTGCCCATCTCCGAGCATATCCGCACGGCGATCCTCGGAGCGAGGTCGCGGGATGATCTGCGGCGCGCGGCAGAGGCGGCGGGATGCGCTCTCTCTGGCTGGACGGCGCGGCAAAGGCGATCGAAGGGGAGACGACGTTAGAGGAGGTGGAGCGTGCACTCTATGGATGAAACGGATGCGTGGCAGGAACTGCTGCGCCGCATGATGACAGTGAATGCCTCGGATCTCCATGCGGCACCGCATCAGCAGATACAGATGCGCCGTGATGGCGTGCTGATGGCGGAGGATCTCATCCCCACAGCGGCACTGATGGAGGCTTGTGCCTGTCAAATGCTCTCGGATGCGCAGCGCGCTCTCCTTTCTGTGCAGGATGTCGATGCCGCGTGGAACTGGGAGGGACGGCGGTTTCGAGGAAACTTTTATCGGACGCAGGAGGGGATGGCTCTTTCCCTGCGTCTCCTGCCTGAGCGCATCATGACGCCCGATGAGATCGGCATGCCGTTTGCCCTGCGCACGGCGCTGGAGACGCGGGATGGACTCGTGCTGCTCTGCGGAGCGACGGGGAGCAGGAAAGACGACGACGCTTGCCGCACTCATCGATGCGGTCAACCATACGCCCCTCCACATCATCACGCTTGAGGATCCCGTCGAATATGTTTTTACCGCAGATCGTGCCTTTTTCAGTCAGCGGGAAGAGGGGCGGGATTTTGCTTCCTTTCCCGACGCGGTGCGCAGCGCGCTGCGTGAGGATCCCGATCTCCTGCTCGTGGGTGAGATCCGTGACCGCGCGACACTGAGGCGACACTCCTCGCGGCGGCGACGGGCGTGCTCGTCGTGGGGACAATCCACGCGGGGACGGCAGCGCAGGCGGCGCGCCGCGTGGAGAGCTTCTTCCCGGCGGATGCGCGGGATGCGGTGCGCGCCCAGTTTGCCGATGTCGTACGCGGCATCTTTGCCCAGCGGCTTCTGCCGCGGCGGGGCGGTGGACGTATTGCCGTATTTGAGACGCTGGTTGGCACCCCCGCCGTGCGAAATGTCCTGCGGCAGGGACGCTATGATCAGCTCGAGACGCTCATGATGAGCGGTGCCACGCAGGGGATGCAGACGGCGGAGATGGCAGAGGACGCACTTCGCGCACGGGGCGTCCTCGCATGACGGTATTTTTCTTATACGGCGTTCACGGCAGAGGGGCGAAAGATAGACGGCATCATTGAAGCCGATAGCGCGCCGGCAGCGGCACGGATGCTCATGGAGCGCGGTGAGACGGCCGTGCGCATCGAGGAGCGGCGCACCCTGCGCCTGCCGCAGGAGACACGGCAGTGGCTGTCGCGCTGCGGTGGCGTGACGGACGAGGAGCGGATCGCCTTCTTTCAGGAGCTGTCTGCCCTCCTCGCCGTGGGACTTCCTATGCACCGCGCCCTGGAACGCCTGAGCGACGGCGTGGGAGAATCGTCGCCGTCGGGACGTCTGCTTCATGACCTACATCATGCGGCCATGCAGGGATGCCGCTTTCGCGGGCGATGGAGACGAAGCAGCAGATCTTTTCCCCTGTCCTCGTCGGCATGGTACGCGCGGGGGAGGAGAGCGGCTCGCTCGATGTCGTGCTCGGAGCGGCGGCATCGTTTCTCACGGAGGAGCACCGTATGCGCGAGGCACTGTGGAGCGCGCTCCTCTATCCTCTTTTTTTGCTGGTGGCAGTCGTGCTCTCCATCGCCCTCATGACCGTCTTTATTCTGCCCATCTTCGCGGCACTCCTCGCGGATCTGCATGCCGATCTTCCGCTGCCGACACAGCTGCTCCTCACGGCGTCGGCACAGATCGCCGATGCGCCTGCGGCGACGGTATTTGTCCTTCTCGCCGTGCCCCTCAGTATTGGACTGCTCCTGCGCATCCCATCGGTGCGCTTTCTCTGTGACCACTGCATCCTGCGCCTGCCTGTTGTGGGCGTATTCATCCGCTGTCGTGCGTGGCAGATGATCCTATGCGTTCTCGCCGTTCTCCTGCGCAGTGGGATTCGCCTCGACCGCGCCATTGCACTGGCATGCACGGCAACGGGAAATCGTGCGCTCCGCCGTCAGCTGAGCAGCATAGAGCAGCGACTTATCGAGGGACGCAGCCTCACACAGATCATGGCAGATGACCCTTATCTGCCGTCTCTCGTGCGCGGTATGCTAGCCGCAGGCGAGGAGGCGGGGGAATTGGAACGCATTCTTCCGCAGGCGGCAGAGTATTGTGCACGCCGGGCGGAGATTATCGGACAGCGTGTGGCGGCACTCGCCGAGCCGATCATGATCGTCATTGTTGCGGGGCTCATCTTCTTTGCCGTGCTTTCCTTTCTCCTGCCGATCTTTGACGCGATGGATGCGATGATGTGACGGTGGCGGAATAACGAAAAAGACGCTTCTCACAGTATTGGTGAAAAGCGTCTTCTTATTTTTATTTCCGCATGCGCCATGACTGATAGAAGATGGCGAGGCATGCACAGGCAAGGAACATGAGGAGCAGATCGCACTGGTATGCCCATGTTCCCGCGCGTCCGCCAAATGAGAGGTGTTCAAAGAGGATCTTGTCGTAGATGCGCGTCGTGATAAAGCGGTGAATGCCTGCCGCAGTCAGAAGGATGCCGACGACATATAGGACGCGCGGCATCGTCTGTGGGATATGCAGCGGGATACGGCGTAGCAGTGCCCGCCACAGCATGCGGGCATGCAGACCGACGTGGACACCGACGATGAGGAAGAGCAGCGCGCCGGCGGAGAGGTGAACTGCGTGGACGTAGATGGATGTGAGTCCGCGCAGCCTCACAATGGGGAGAGCGTAGAGGGAGATGAGTATGCCCGATACCAAGGTCACGGCAAGGAGCAGGAGCATGATGATGTTTACCGTATTGAGTGCCGTCATCGGCAGGCGCCGCCAAAAGAGCGCGCGAAGATAGGTACGCTCGAGCCACAGGTGGATGCCGCCGAGGATGAGAAGGGCACAGCCCAGATACTCATGCACGGGCTCCGTCGTCAATAGACGGTTTGGCAGAAAGAACATGAGGAGCGTGATGAGGACAAAGAGTAGAGGCCGCATCAGTTGTGGTACCCCAATCCCTCCAGCCAGACGGCGAGGCGCTGCTTCGTTTCTGTCGCATCATCACGTACCGTCTTGCCGCGGATGCACATCCCCGGGAGTACCTCTGCTCCCTTGGCATAGTTCGGGATATCCACCTCCTTGCCGCTCATTGCATTGCCCGATCCGGTAGAGAATGGGATGATGACCTTCCCCGCGAAGTCATAGCTCTCGAGGAAGGTGTAGATCGGCATTGGAAGATCCTGATACCAAGTCGGATAGCCGAGGTAGATGATGTCGTACTGTGCCATATCATCGACCTTTGATGCGAGCAGAGGACGTGCCTGTTTTGGCTTGCTCCTCTTTGCCACCTCTGTCATCTCCTTGAGGTCGATAGGGGTAGGGATAACAGTCTGTATCTCGAACGTGGCATCCGCATGGATAAGCTCTGCAAGCTGCTCAGCAAGGAGCGCCGTGTTTCCCTTTTCGACGTAGCCAACTTCGTGGTTTTCCCCTGCGCGCGAGAAGAATGCGACGAGCACGCGTTTTCCTTCAAAGGAAGCAGGGGCTTCAGCGGTTGAGCGAGGTCGAGGGCAGCATGCTCTTCCTCTGCGTCGTCAACTGCCGTATTTTGTACTCCCGCAGCCGAGCGTAAGAAGAAGCAGCGCGGCAAGCAATACGGCAAGAATTTTTTTCATGGATATTCTCCTTCATTATGCGTACAGAAAAGAGCCAGAGTGCATCGCGGTTGATCTGGCTCTCACAAACTCTATTGTATTATTTCCCGGAGAAGGAAAACTTCATCCCAACCGAGATCGGAGGAACGGGACCACCCTCCAGCTCGATCTGCCCCGGCATGGAGCCTGTTGTGTTAAAGAGCAGCGTGCAGTGTCCGCTGTCGCGGATCGTGTCATTCGCGTTCTCACCGACGCGCGTGACCTTATATTTCTGCTTCCCGAGCGTCAGAGTATCCCCGACGATGATGTCGCGATTCAGATCGCCCGATGTGTGCTCAATGACCATCTCGGCGAGATTGGGGTGTGCTCCCTCGTCCAGCAGGATAATGCTGCTGTTGGTCTCGAGGAATTTGCGCGCCAGTTTGCCGATGGCAGTCACACTGACTTCATACTTTACAGCCATCTCTTATGCCCTCCCCATGGTATACAGTAAAACTTTCCACAATTATTCTATCACATGGCCTCTGGGTTGTAAAATAATTTTGCTGATTATGCTGTGATTAGGCGGTCTCCGTTGACAATGAAAAGGAAAATTAGTAAAATTTTAGAAGGATATGCGCATGGGGCGCGGGGTTCTAAGGAAGTGCCGAATGTATCGGCGTTTCCATAAGGGGGAAACTATATGAAGGACATTCGTTTGGACAGTCCTCTGCAGGGGCGGCTGATCCCGTTGTCGGAGGTGTCGGATCCTGCCTTTGCAAGCGGGGCAATGGGGCGTGGTGCGGCGGTAGCCGACCCGGAGGGCCGCGTGGTCTCTCCCGTGGACGGCGAGGTAACGGTTCTCTTTGAGACGAAGCACGCCATTGGGATTCATGGGGCAGATGGCGTGGATATCCCTCATCCACGTCGGCGTGGATACGGTGAAGCTCGGGGGATGCATTTTACTGCACATGTGGCACAGGGCGATACGGTGAAGAAGGGACAGCTGCTGATCGAGTTCGATCCCGCCGCCATCCGCGCGGCCGGCTATGAGACGACGACGCCCATCCTTGTGACCAATGCGGCAGACTATGGGACGATCACGCTGGCGTCGGATGGGGCAGAAATTTCCTCTCACAATGCAGAAGCCACGGCGGAGGCACCGGCTGCGGCAGAGGAGGCGGCAGAGGACGACATTGACCCGAATCTGCCAAAGGAAGAGCGCGTCGCCAAGCTGATCTGGAAGTATGTCGGCGGAGTGGGGAATGTCCGCAGTGCAGAGCACTGTGCGACGCGTCTGCGCCTGATCGTCAACGACAAGACGCGCATCGACGAGAAGGCAATCGAGAACATCGACGGCGTGAAGGGACAGTTCTTTGCCGCCGCCCAGTATCAGATCATCCTCGGGACGGGATTTTGTCGACAAGGTCTATGATGCCTTCGTCGCGGGGACGAATCTCGGCTCGACTGCGGGCAGCGGAAAGCAGGAGGCGTACGAGCAGATGTCGCCGCTGCAGAAGGTCTCACGCACCCTCGGCGACGTCTTTGTCCCCGTCATTCCCGTGCTCGTGGCGACAGGACTCTTCATGGGGCTGCGCGGGATGGCACAGAGTCTCGGCATCGAGATGAACGAAAATCTCCTGCGCATGAGTCAGATCCCTGACGGATACGGCCTTTGCCTTCCTGCCCGCACTCGTCTGCTGGTCGACGATGAACCGCTTCGGCGGAACGCCCGTCATCGGCATTGTGCTCGGTCTGATGCTCGTCGCTCCGCAGCTGCCGAACGCCTACGCGATTGCGGCGGGGGATGCCGTCCCTCTCTCAATGGAGATCTTCGGGATTCCGATTCCCGTGGTCGGCTATCAGGGCTCGGTTCTGCCCGCCCTCGTGCTTGGTATCTTTGCGGCGCGCCTGCAGAAATGGTTCAAGACCTTTGTGCCCGACATCATTGACCTCATTGTCACGCCGTTCCTCACGCTATTCGTCTCGATGCTGCTCGGACTCCTCATCATCGGACCGATCATGCACACGCTCGAGATCGGTGTCTTTGGCGCGGTACGTGCCTTTTTGGAGCTGCCGTACGGCATCGGTGGCTTTGTCGTCGGCGGTCTGCATCAGGTGATCGTCGTGTTTCGGCGTGCATCATGTGTTCAACGCGCTTGAGGTGCAGCTTCTCGCATCGACAGGCGTCGATCCCGTTCAATGCCATCATTACCGGTGCGATTGTGGCACAGGGGCGGTGCCGCCGTTGCGGTCGCAGCGCGTACCCGTGATGCAAAAAAGCGTGCCTCTATATTTCCTCGGCTGTTCCTGCCTTCCTCGGCATCACAGAGCCTGCGATCTTCGGCATTAACCTGCGCTTTATGCGCCCGTTCATCTGCGGTCTGGTCGGCGGGGCGTGCGCGGGCGCAGTGGCGGGCTTCCCTGCATCTCGCGGGGACGGGCATGGGCATCACCGTTCTGCCCGGGACGCTGCTCTATCTTGATCATCTGCCCGCCTACATCCTCGTCAACGTGATCGGCTTTTGCCGTCGCCTTTGGTCTGACCTTTGTCGTCTTTCGCCCGGAGGAGTGAGTGCTGTGGAGAATTTTGACAAGCGGGACATTGACGCACGGTTGGCGGAGGGCTTCCCTTCACCGATCGCCGTCACAATCGCTTTCATCTCGAAATGCCATTCGGACTGATCAACGATCCGAACGGGCTCGCCTACCACAATGGCTGGCATATTTTCTATCAGTGGAATCCCTTCGGCTGTGCGCATAAAAATAAATCGTGGGCACACACGAAGACGCGCGACTTCTGTACCTACAGCGTGCCCCAGCTCGCCCTGTGGCCGAGCGACGCACATGATAAGGACGGATGTTACTCGGGGTGCGCTGCGGAGGAGGACGGGCGGCTGCGCGTCCTCTACACCTGCAACGCGAAGGATGCGGAGGGTAATCGCAGCTCCGTGCAGCGCTTCGGCACGTATACGAAGGCGACGGGGATGGTGAAAAAAGAGGAGATCATCATCGATGGGCCGCCGCCCGGCTTTACGGCGCATTTTCGCGATCCCTATCTGTTTGAGCGCGACGGCGTACGCTATCTCATCATCGGGGCGCAGACGGAGGAAGAGCGCGGCTGTGTCCTCATCTACCGCGAGACGGCGGACGGCTGGGTCTACCGCGGCGAGCTGAAGACACAGCTGAAGGATTTTGGCTATATGTGGGAGTGTCCAAACCTCCTCTCCTTCGGAGATTATGACGTCCTGCTCTTCTGTCCGCAGGGCGTGCCCGCGCGTGCCTACGACCGCCAGAATCTCTATCAGTCTGGCTATATCGCAGGGCATGCGTCCATGGACGCGATGGAGATGCTCATGCACGGGCGGTTCAAGGAGCTCGACCACGGATTTGACTTCTATGCACCGCAGGTCGTGACGCATGAGGGGCGGCATATTCTCATCGGCTGGATGGGGATGCCCGACCGTGAGGACGACTACCCGACGCGCGCGGAGGGCTGGATGCACAGCCTCACGCTGCCGCGCGTGCTGACACTGCGTCAGGGGCATATCTTTCTCTGAGCCGGTACATGAGCTGAAGGCATTGCGCCACCGCGAGACAGAGCGCACACTGGAGGCGGGGCAAACGAGCCATTTCGAGACAGAGCTCTTTGACCTCACAGAGCTGCTGCTCGACATCGAGGTGGGGGAGGCCTACACCGTTGCGCTGGAGTTGGTCTATGGGGCGGAGAAATTGGTGTTTCGCTACAACCGTCTGGAGCAGGTCATGACCATCGACCGCACGAAAATGCGGCAGGGGGGACGCGGTACGCGCAGCTTTAAGCTCTACGTCGATCGTACTCTTTCCTTGCGCATCTACGTTGACCGTGGTGCTGTCGAGGCATTCTTCCAGTACGGTGAGGAGGCTGCGACCGTTGCAATCTTCCCTGAGGAGGATGTGCGTCCGACGCTGCGTGTCTTCTCCGATGTGGATGTGGAGCAGCTGACGGGCGTTCTCTGGGAGCTTGAGCCCGTTCCACTACGAGCAGGGCTGACGATACAAAAGAGAGCAGTCATGCGAGGATTCTATCTTCGCATTGACTGCTCCTTTTTCGTGCAGACTTATATTTTTTTCTTGATCGCGTCGAGATAGCCGATCACCTCGTCGGAGATGCGCTGGATCTCGGGCAGGTTCTGATCCACCTCAGCCGTCTTGTGATTGTAATACGCCGTAATCGTTGCGGCGCAGAGCTTATGGAACTTCTCATGCGCGACGCCGAGTTTCTCGAACTCGGGCATGTGACCATATTTCTCCTTGCCCTCGGAGAAGTACCACTTTCCGAGACGGCAGATTGCATGGTTCTCTACGTCAGCCGCCTTGAGGTCGATATTGCCCCAGATGAGCTGATGGATCTTCATGCCCCAGACCATGTGGTCGGTCTTGGCAAAATCAATCATTTCCTTCGGTCCCAAAGCCGAGCTTCAGACCGCCGATCTTCATGCGTACGTCGTTGACCTTGCGTGTCGAGTCGTAGATGCTGTAGTTGCAGGTGCGTGAGCCCTCAGTCATCTTTACCACGTCGCCGACAGTGGACTGCAGTGTCGCGTTCATCTCTTGGAATGACGCTGACTGCCGCTGGGCGAGCGGTGCGAGGTCGTCGATCGTGTGGTTGATGGTGTCAAAGACGGAGGTGAGTTTTCCCGTCTCGTCGGATGCCTGTTCAACGGCATCGACGTTTGCACGGAAGGAGTTGTCCATGTGCTGGAATGCACCCGTGATCTGTTCGACTCCCGTGCGGATCTTTGTCAGCTGATCGCGGATCTCGTCGACGGAGTTCTTGGATTGTTCGGCGAGCTTGCGCACCTCATCAGCGACGACAGCAAAGCCACGTCCATGCTCCCCGGCACGTGCCGCCTCGATGGAGGCGTTGAGTGCGAGCAGATTTGTCTGTTCCGCGATGCTGTTGACTGTGACGACGAGGTTGTCAATGCTCGCTGTGCGCTCATGGAGCGACTCTACATCCTGTGTCATCTCCGTGAGCCCACTCTGTGCCGCATCCGTCTCCTTTGGCGACCTCATGGATGCGTGTTTGCGTGAGATCCATTGATTCCTTGCCCGCACCTGTCTGATCTGCCGTTTCGGAGACGACCTCCGCGAGATGTACGATGTCATTTGCCATCGAGGATACGACGTCGACCAGCTCCTTGACGTTCGTCTCGACCACGCGGTTTTTCGCGCGCCAGCTCGTTGAGCTGGACAGAGGCGTATACCGTCTCGGCGACCGACTTGTTGATGTCGAGGGAGAGCTCCGTCAGCGTCTCCCGCTGCTTTTGGGCGAACTGTGCAATGAGCCGTGTGAGGTTCTGCAGCTCCGGACTGCGGATGGTCGGGGCGGGGGTGGTCAGTCCGCCGTCGATCAGATCATGCAGATACTTTTTCCAGCGCCTTGGCGTCGCCATGCCCGGGTGAAGAGGTGGAAATTTGCGCCTCTGCATCCTTGCGTGATGAAAAAAACATAGTACATCCTCCCCTGAAACACGAAAGAATAACGTGTATTTATAATAGTTTGATAACTATAACGACAAATGCGTCCTTTTCCATTCATCCTCTGTATGAATAGGAAAAAAATCGCCTATTTTCGGGTATTGTACCATAATTGGAAGCAGATGAAAAGGGGGAGAGAATTTATAATTTGCGGGAATGACAACAGAAAAAAACCGCCGCACTGAAACTGTGCGGCGGCCACATTCTTTCGGTTCTTAGTGATTGTGATGGCTGTCCTTCAGGATACCCACAACAGCACGCTGAACGACATCGAGCACATCGTGGAGCAGCGCGTTATACATATCACCGCCGTCGACAACACCACGACCGTTCTCCGTGAGGAAGAATTTCTTCGGATGCTCCGTCGCCGCATAAGCCTCGTCAAACTTCGCTTTCACCAGTGCCTCAAAATCCATGAAAAGCCCTCCTTAAACACAATAACCAATACGGGAATTATAGCATATTTTTTTGAATCCTGTCTCAATCTTTTTACAGATTTTTTTCACAAAAAAATATTGTGTTCGGCGCACACCCCTTGAAATTCAAGGAAAAAAAGCAACGAGAGAAAGAATTTGTCTACAACTTGTCTACAACGCTATTTGCCTACAATCTCGCCGAATATGCGTGCAGTTTCTTTTTGCATGGCTTCCGTGTCATGCGTGTAGAGATTCTGCGTAATTGCCGCATCTTTGTGACCGAGACTGGCGGCGACGTCCACTGGTTTTGCACCTGCTTCGATGAGACGTGTCGCATGGGTATGACGAAAGCTGTGCGTATTTAGATTCGTGCGTTTTCAGAACGGATTGAAATTTGTGTCATGGTATCCGTCGGATAGCATTATTTTTCGCCGCATTTTAACCGCGTCGAATTCGAGGCGATTAGACTGTGTAGCGGAATGCTCCGCGTTATTCTATACTCTATGCGTTGCCTCCTCCATACCGGCACGGGAAGGAGGTGTGTCGATTATGTTACTATCGTTTTTACTCTCCGTTCTGGCGGGGATAGTCTGCCACTATCTCTGCAAATGGCTTGACGGATGAGAAAAAGGCAACAAGCCTAGGCGTTAAGCCCTGCCTGCACAATGGGAATAGAAAAGCCTCCGAGCGACCATCTCGGGGGCTTTTCGTGAGCCAATATGTTACTATCGTTTGCCAAGCACATTATAGCACAGTCCCCCGATGGGATGCAAGAAATACGTTGTCGCCTACGATGGCGGCTTTTTGCCTTTTTGCGGCATCCGCCGCAATCTCCGCATCCGTCATCGCGGGACGCTGCGGACGTTCGGTGGGCTAGGCGGCGGGGCGATGCGCATAACTGACAGCGGTTAGAACGTATAGCGGAATACTCTGAACTATGGTATACTGGTTGCGTTGCCGCCCCTACACATGGCAATGGGAGGGGGTGTGTATATGCTCACTATCTCTTTTATTCTCTCCATCATGGCTGGTGTAATCGCCAACTGCATCAGCAAATGGCTCGATGAGAGAGACGACGGCGACGAGCCCTAGGGCGTTAAGTCCCTGCCTGCAATATGGGAATAGAAAAGCCCCCGAGCTGCTATCTCGGGGGCTTTTCGTGTGTATGACTCACTATCTCGTTTGCCGTAAATAGTATAGCACAAGTCCCCGATGATATGCAAGTGATATGTTCCCACCGCCTACGATGGCGGCTTTTTGCCTTTTTGCGGCATCCGCCGCAATCTCCGCATCCGTCATCGCAGGACGCTGCGGACGTTCGGCGGTTAGGCGGCGGGGCAATGCGGGCGGCACGCTTGTCAACCCCAGTCAATATCTTCCATCCGTACCGTATGCCCCTCCTTCAGATCGCACTCGGATTCCTCCAAGTCGGTGCGTTCGGAAGGAGTGCTTTTCGAAAAATCAGGATCCCATGCAAGGACAAGACGCCGCAGGAGTTCGTATGAAAGCCCTTGTTCTGCCTCCGGCAGGGTGTTATACATCGTCAAAATTTCCTGTTTCTGTACGGTCATGATGATCACCTTCCTTCCAATCCGGCTCCTTGTTTCGTGTGCATCTCTTTCATAGTCCCCCGATATTATGCGAGAGACGGAGAGGCAGTCGTGGATGCCCTACATTGGTACGATGGCGAGCTTCTCAAGATACTCAATCACAGGTCGCCGTCCCTGCTTGTCACGATAAAAGTAAATCGGGTGCATCGCTTCTCCTTTTTATATTATGCCTTAAAAGTTATTAGATAGCAAGCCTCCTACAATGGCGGCTTTTTTATGCTCGTTTTGCGGGAGTGAGTCAGGCGATCTTCTGGCTCGATGAGAGAGATTGACGGCGACACGCCCTAGGTGCTAGTCCCTGCCTGCATATGGAAACAGAAAAAGCCCCCGAGCTGCTGTCTCGAGGGCTTTTCGTGTGTCTAAGGAAACACTGATAAATTCAGCACTGCCATCTTGACACAGGCAGGAAAAAAACTTCTACACCAACCTGACAGACGTCATTCTGTCAGCGCTTCCTTAAGTTTCTATCGTGTTTGCCGCGTTCTTAGGGGAATCGGGAGATAGTTTCCAATCAGTGCCAGTCCCCATGCACGCAGGGTCAGGCGCAGATCCTCGAACGGGGCGATGAGCGGGCGAATGCCAACCGCAGCTTAAAGCGTGTCATTGTATGCGTGTTGCATCCGAAGATGGGGATGCGATCCATCTGGTAGACGCCCTCTGTGGGGGTGGATAGTCCGTAGTGAACGGTGAATCCGCCGCGATAGCCCGCATCACGGGTGACCTCTTCCACCGCGTCCGTGACGCGTCCGCCCGGATAGGCAATGTAGTCGATCTCCTTGCCGAGTTTCTTGGAGAGTACTTCGCGGGAGTCCGCGATCTCATGATGCAGCTCGTCGCGCGAGGTCAGCTCCGAGAGATTCGCGTGCGTCATCGTGTGGCTCTCAAAGTCGATCAGTCCGGAATCCTGCATCTCGTGAATCTGTTCCCATGTCAGATAGTTCGGGTAGACGCCCGTGAAATCGTTGATGAGAAAGATCGTCGCCTTGAATCCATATTTTTTTCAGGATCGGATAGGCGTACTCGTAGTTGTCGACATAGCCGTCGTCGAGGGTAATGACGACAGGCTTTTCGGGGAGCGGCGTGCCGTTTTCCGCCGCGTCCATCATCTCATCCAGCGTGATCGTATGGTAGCCCTCTTCTGCGAGATATGCCATCTGTTGATCGAACTGGTCGCAGTATAGTGTGAGTGGGTTGCCGTCCTTGTCCTCGACCTGGTGGTAGTTGAGTACGGGCACGCCGGGCGATGTGCACATGAGTAGTGCCGCCGTAGCGAAACACAGGAGAATAAGAACAATCGGGATGAGCAACCAACGTGGGAATTTCACTGAAATACCTTCTTTTTAATGGAAATTAACAACGCGCTAAGTGTATCCTATCCTATTTGTTCTGTCAAGGCAGACAGTTCTGCCAATCTCGTCTCTGTGCATGGTTGTTGCCTTATTATGGCTTTTTTGTGTCAAATATGGCAAAAAAAGGAAGAAGTTGCTATAATAGAGCCGTCGGTTTCAATCAAGAAGAGGAGATGGACAGATGCGCATTGCGCTGTTTGATTCGGGCTATGGCGGTCTGACGGTGCTCAGTCATGCACGCCGTGTGTTGCCGTCGGAGGAGTTTATCTTCTACGCCGACCGCGATCATGTGCCGTACGGGACGAAATCTGTTCCCGCCGTGCGCGGCTTTGTCCGCACCGCATTTCGTTTTCTCATCGAACAGCAGCGCGCCGATGCAGTGGTCGTTGCCTGCAATACAGCGACCTCCGTTGCCGTGGATGAGATGCGCCGCCTCTACGATGTGCCGATCATCGGCATGGAGCCGGCGGTAAAGAAGGCGCTCACGCACGATGCGGAGCATCGCGTGCTCGTCACGGCGACGCCGATCACGGTGCATGGGGAGAAGCTGAAACGACTGATTTCCTCCTGCGATCCGAACGGATTGGTGGATCTCTTGGCACTGCCGCGACTGGTGGAGTTCGCGGAGCGGCAGGAGTTCGTCTCCTCGGCAGTGGAGGCGTACCTGCGGGATGCGTTTGCACCGTATCGTTTTGCGGATTATTCTGCGATCGTGCTCGGCTGTACGCATTTTCAACTATTTCAAGGATACGATGCGGCAGCTTTTGCCGCAGAATGTGCGCCTCGTGGATGGGAATGAGGGAACGGTGGAGGAGCTCGCGCGGCGGACGGGGCTGCGAACGCAGCCAATCGGTGCGCAGACCGCACACTGCACGTTCTTTGCGTCGGGGCGTCCCGTTGTGCGTGCGGAGGAGCTGGCGTACATGGAGGCGGATCTCGTGCGTGCCGCGCGAATGGAAGAGATTGTTTGAAAGGAGTTTTCATGCCGGTTGAGGTAACACATCGGGTGAATTTTTACGATACGGATGCGATGGCGGTCGTGCATCATGCGAACTACATCCGCTGGTTTGAGATCGGACGCGTCGCGTATCTGCGACGTATCGGCATCACGTTGGGCGCATTGATGGAGGCGGGGTACGTATTCCCGATCACGAAGGTCGGTGCGGAGTACCATGCACCAGGTCATTTTGACGATGAGCTGGTGATCGAGACGACGGCGACGGCGCTCACAAAGGCCAAGATGGTGTTCTCCTACCGCATTCTCAATCAGGCGGGAACACTGCTGGTGAGTGGCTTCTCAGAAAATGTATTTACGCACCGCGATACGGGACATATTACGCGCCTGCCCAAGGAGTTCTATGTGCCGATGGAAGCGGCGATGACGGCGGAGAAAGAAGGACGTGACATTGGGATCTGAATTTTCGTGGTGGCTGCATCTGCTGATCGCAGTCGTTTTTTTATTGTGTATGTGGGCGTGAAGATTCTCTTCGCTTATCTTGGTACGGAGGTGATCGTGCCGAAGACAGAGGAGATGACGCCCTTTTTCCGTCGTGGAACGGACGCCCGAGCGTCTGGTGATCGGTGCGACGATCCCCTTTGCCAACGAGGGAAAACAGTGCGGGACGATCATGGATGCGATCCTGCGTGTTCAGCTCCCCTATGAGCAGTACGACGGCGCATTGGTGCGCGGCAAGGTGGAGCTTAATGGGGTACCGCGCGAGGATGACTACTTCGAGGCGGCGCTGATAGAGAAAAAAAGCAGCGCATAAATCTTGCCCTCAAGCTCTCCATTGAGGGGCGGAACGGGCATACACTCGATGATGCGATTGCCCATATGGTGGATTTTCGCATGGATCTGATCTATCTGGAGACGGGGCGGACGCCGGCGCATTATTCCAAGGTGCTGATGAAGATGACAGCGGCGGAGATTGCCGCGCTCGCCGGGAGTTGCGCTTGTACGGGAAGGGAAGGTGCAGAATGGCTGAACTGAAGATTCTTCCCGTGCCGACACGCATCCTGACAGATGCCGATGACATTGTGGATGCGATTGAGTACTATGCGGGAGAGCAGGTGACGGCGGACGATCTGGTCTGCTGTGCTGAGAGTGTGGTCGCGATTACGCAGGGGCGGTTTGTCTTCCCCGAGCAGCTGCATATTTCTCGTGCGGCGCGTTTCGCCTGTCGCTTTATTCCGGACTACGGCAGCCTTGCTAGTCCGCATGGGATGCAGTCCCTGATGGATGTGGAGGGACGGGGCGTGTGCTCTTTGCACTCTTTGCCGGGTTCCTCGCAAAGCTTGTCGGAAAAGGCGGCATGTTCTATCGCTGGGGCGGCAGAGAAACGGCGCTGATCGACGATGTGACCGGCACGATGCCGCCGTTTGACAAGGCGATTGTCTATGGCTCCTGCGGATGCTGACCAGGTGGCAGACCGTATACGGACGCGTGTGGGGGCATTCGGCGCGATGGTGGCGGATGTCAACGATCTCAAGCGTTCGCGTGTGGTCGGCGTATCGAATGGACTCAATGGGGCGCTTGCGGCAAAGCTGCTGCTCGACAACCCGTTCGGCAATGCGTCACAGAAGACCCCGATCTGCATCATCAAGAACTATCGGCAGTATCAGGAGAGCCACTAACAGCACAGGAGAAACGGAGCGGGAAGAGGAGAGCCTTTTTCCCGCTCTTTTGGTCAACGCAATAAAGGAGAAATTGTTTCATGCCAAGAAGAGATCTGCGGCGTGCCGATCAGCTGCGCCCTGTTCGGATCGAACGCGGCTATCAGCGCTATGCGGACGGCTCTGCGCTCATTGAGACCGGTCATACGCGCGTCGTCTGTGCGGCGACGGTGGAGGAGCGCGTGCCGTTCTTTTTGAAGGGGACGGGCACGGGCTGGGTGACGGCGGAGTACTCCATGCTCCCAGGCGCGGGGGCGGAGCGTACGGCACGTGAGGCGGTGCGCGGCCATCAGTCGGGGCGGACGCAGGAGATCCAGCGGCTCATCGGGCGTGCGCTGCGCGCCGTGGTCGATACGAAGGCACTCGGTGAGCGTACGATTCACATTGACTGCGACGTCCTTCAGGCGGACGGCGGGACGCGCACGGCATCGGTGACGGGGGCGTTTGTCGCTCTTGTCGAGGCGTGTGCGTCGTTTTATGCGAAGCGCGGCATCTTTCCCCGTACGCGACTACGTGGCGGCGGTCAGCGTCGGCATCAATGCGGCGAATGAGCCGCTCCTTGACCTATGCTATGAGGAGGACGCTGCGGCAATGGTCGATATGAACATCGTCATGACGGGGGCAGGTGCCTTTGTCGAGGTGCAGGGGACAGGGCGAGGGACGCGCCTTTGCACGGAGGGAGCTGAATGCACTGCTGGATCTCGGTGAGCAGGGCATTCGCACACTGATCGACCAGCAGAAGGTCGCTCTTGGCGATGTGCTCTCATGGCTGCCGGGACGGGAGGGATAATATGAAGGAAAAGACGATACTGATCGCCACGTCCAACGCGGGGAAGGTGCGGGAGATGGAGACGGCGTTTCGCGGGCTTGCCCGTGCGCCTTGTCCCGCTGTCGCGTCTCGATGCGCTGAAGCCGGAGCTCGGCACGATCGAAGAGCCGGTCGAGGATGGCACGACATTCATGGAAAATGCGCGCATCAAGGCGCGGTACTACCGTGACAAGACGGGGCTTTCGGCGCTTGCAGATGACTCGGGGCTCTCGGTGGAGGCACTGGACGGCGCCCCGGGCGTCTACTCGGCGCGCTATGCGGGGGTGCACGGCGACGATGCGGCGAATAATCAGAAGCTGATCGCGGAGCTTCGCGCGCGGAGAGGAAAACGCCTGCGCCGCCTACCACTGCGCGCTCGTCCTCGCGCTCGAGGACGGACGGGAACTGTCGACAGAGGGAAGGTGTACGGGCTTTATTCGTCCCGAAGCACGCGGCACGGAGGGGTTCGGCTACGATCCATATTTCTATCGTGCTGACGGACGGACGATGGCGGAGCTCTCGCGTGAGGAAAAACACGCCATCAGTCATCGTGGAGCGGCACTCGATCAGATGAAGGAAAAGCTGCGTGCGCTCCTTGGCGGTGCATGAGTGTGCCGTATTCGTAGTTTTGCTGCAGCGGGAGATATCGTCATAGGAGGCTTTCGTCCAAGCATTTTTAGGATCGCGAGGTAGAGCATGTATATTGGAGTTGTCAGTGACAGTCACGGGGATATTGAGAGCCTGAAAGCGATGCTGCGGTATCCCGAGGCAGCACAGGCAGAGATGTGGCTTCATGCAGGAGACTATGCCGCCGATGCAGATGCATTGGAAGAGCTGACGGGAAAGCGCGTTGTGCGTGTCCTCGGCAACTGTGACCTTCCCATGGACGGCACGTATGACGAGACTGTCGTTGAGGCCGGCGGGCATCGTATCTTTCTCACACATGGGCATCTCTTCAACGTGCGGTTTGATACGGCGATGCTCGCTGCGGCTGCGCGTGAGGCGGGGGCGGATCTTGCCGTCTATGGGCATACGCATATTGCCCTCTATGAGCAGCAGGGGGATGTGACGGTAGTCAACCCCGGGAGTGTGGCTCGTCCGCGTGATGCGGCGCAGGGATCCTTTATGACGATAAGTCTCACAGCAGGGGAAGAGGCAACGATGAATCTCATTCGCCTCAGATAAAAAAATTTTTTTCAGAAAATTTTTATCATATAAATCCCATATCATACGATATGGGATTTATATGTGTGATAACAAGGGCAGTAAAAACAATAAATTGATTCTAATTAAACGATAAAACAATAAAGAAAAAAACAATGATATAAAATAAGAAAATGCGCTCTTGTTTCACGAAAAAATCGGAGGCTAGAAATTGAATGAGATTCACTTTTTTCAAGGGATTACAAGAAGTCTGAAAGACTTGAAAGCAAGAAAAATATGATATAGTCTACTTAACCTGTGTATAAGTTATATTTATAGGAGGGATTATTTTGCGAGAGCTAACCGCAAAAGAAATCACGGAGAACGTCGCCGAGATGTGCAAAGAAGCGGCGTACTATCTCCCCGACGACGTCTATGAAGGCCTCAAGAAAGGCCGGGAGACAGAGGAGTCGCCCGTCGGTCAGGTCGTTCTGGACCAGATCATCCGCAACGCTGAGATCGCGCGCGCAGAGGATCGGCCGTACTGCCAGGATACGGGCATGACCATTGTGTTTGTCGAAGTCGGACAGGATCTTCACATCACGGGTGGTCTTCTGGAGGATGCGATTAACGAGGGGATCGCAAAGGGCTACACGGAAGGCTATCTGCGCAAGTCCGTCGTCGCCGAGCCTCTCTTTAATCGTAAGAACACACAGAACAATACGCCGGGTGTCATCTACACGCAGATCGTCGCGGGTGACCGCCTCAGCATCACGATCGCACCGAAGGGCTTCGGTTCGGAGAATAAGTCCGGTGTGAAAATGCTCGTTCCGGCTGATGGCGTCGAGGGTGTGAAGAAGGCTGTCATGGAGATCATCCAGCACGCCGGCCCGAATCCCTTGCCCGCCGGAGGTCGTCGGCATCGGCATCGGCGGCACGATGGATCGTGCGGCACTCCTCTCGAAGAAGGCCCTTACGCGCCCGATCAATCAGCGCCATCCCATGCCCGAGTATGCAAAGCTGGAGGAAGAGCTCCTCGAGATGATCAACAAGACCGGCATCGGGCCCCAGCTGGGCGGCACGACGACGGCACTCGCCGTAAACATTGAGTGGGGCGCGACGCATATCGCAGGTCTCCCGGTTGCGGTCACGATCTGCTGCCATGCGCTCCGGCATGCGCATCGCGTCCTCTAAGCGAATCGCTGCATTCTGAGGAGCAGATTCTGTGTATTATCTTTAGGGAGGAATACTCAATGGCGGAAAGTATCCGTATTACCACTCCGTTTACGGAGGAAATGTCCCGTAAGCTCAAGGCGGGCGACAGTGTTCTGATTACGGGAACGATCATCAGCGCGCGTGATGCCGCACACAAGGCGATGACAGAAGCCCTCGCAAAGGGCGAGCCGCTGCCCGTGGACTGGCACGATCAGATTGTTTACTACCTCGGACCGACGCCGGCAAAGCCGGGCGATCCGATCGGCTCGGCGGGGCCGACGACGAGCGGCCGTATGGACGCCTACACGCCGACGATGCTCGCACAGGGCATCAAGGGCATGGTCGGCAAGGGCTCGCGCTCGCCCTGAGGTCGTCGAGGCAATGAAGAAGCATGGCGTCACCTACTTCGCTGCTGTCGGCGGTGCCGCAGCCCTTATCGCGAAGTCCGTGAAGAAGTATGAAGTTGTGGGCTACCCCGAGCTTGGTCCCGAGGCCGTTGCAAAGCTGACGGTCGAGGATTTCCCCTGCATCGTCGTCATCGACTCCGAGGGAAATAACTTCTATGAAATGGGACAGAAGCCCTATCGCAGACTCTAATATGCGTGTTCATGCCGATGGTTTGGCGCATGACAAATCATTCGGGGGCGCGGCTCCGGCACGGTGCCGGAGCTGCGGCTCCTAAGGTCAACATATTTCAGGAGGTATGAAATGTTCCACACAACCTTTTACATGCGGCGCCTTCATTCACTGGTCGGACTCGTCGTTATCGGCGTGTTCCTCTTCGAGCATGTCTTTACGAACTCGACGGTGCTCCAAGGAGCAAAGGCCTTTAATGATGCGCTGGCAATGATGGATCTCATCCCGCGCCCCGTGTTCTATGGGCTTGAGGTGTTCGCCATCGCTGTTCCGATCCTCTTCCACGCGATCTACGGCATTTACATCGCTGCGCAGGCGAAGAACAATCCCGGCAATTATGGCTATGTCCGCAACTGGCAGTTTGCGCTGCAGCGCTACACGGCGTGGCTGCTCATTCCGTTCCTCATCTGGCATGTTGGCTTTATGCGCGTGTGGGAAAAGGGCGTCATGGGAACGCACATCAACTATGACCTGCTCTACACCTACTTCGTTACCGGCGATTATGCGATCCTGCACACTGTGCTTTACACCATCGGCATGATCGCAGCGATTTTCCACTTCTGCAACGGCATTTCGACGTTCTGCATGACGTGGGGCATCGCAAAGGGACCGCGCGCACAGTCGGTGATCAATGCGCTGTCCATGGCACTCTGCGTGCTGATGTCGCTTGTAACGCTTGCCTTCATGGGCAGCTACTTCATGTGAGAACCGCAGCAAAGGAGAGCTAAGAATGGCTAAAGTACCACAGAATAAGGTTATCATCGTCGGCGGCGGCCTGGCGGGTCTTCTCGCAACGATGAAGGTCTGTGAGGGCGGCGGTACGGTCGACCTCTTTTCCTATTGCCCGGTGAAGCGTTCGCATTCGCTCTGCGCACAGGGCGGCATGAACGCCTGCATGGACACCAAGGGCGAGCATGACAGTGTCTACGAGCACTTTGACGATACGGTCTACGGCGGCGACTTCCTCGCTGACCAGCTCGCCGTTAAGGGCATGGTTGAGGCAGCACCGAAGCTGGTCAAGATGTTTGACCGCATGGGCGTTCCGTTTACGCGTACGGCTGAGGGCGTGCTGGATCTGCGCAACTTCGGCGGACAGAAGAACAAGCGCACCGTGTTCGCAGGCTCGACGACCGGACAGCAGCTCCTCTACGCACTGGATGAGCAGGTGCGTCGTTGGGAGGTCAAGGGCAAGGTCACGAAGTATGAGTTCTGGGAATACATCCGTGCGATCAAGAACAAGGACGGCATCGTCCGCGGCATTGTTGCACAGAACATGAACTCGAATGAGATCAAGGCATTCCCGGCTGACGTGGTCATGCTCGCTACGGGCGGCCCCGGCCAGGTGTTCGGCCGCTGCACGGCATCGACGATCTGCAACGGCTCGGCTGTTTCCTCCGCCTATCAGCAGGGCGCACATATCGGCAACCCTGAGTTCATTCAGATTCATCCGACGGCGATTCCGGGATCGGATAAGAACCGTCTGATGTCCGAGGCCTGCCGCGGTGAGGGCGGACGCGTCTGGACGTATAAGGACGGCAAGCCCTGGTACTTCCTCGAGGAGATGTATCCTGCATACGGCAACCTCGTCCCGCGCGACGTCGCATCGCGTGCGATCTTCAAGGTCTGCGTCCACATGGGGCTCGGCATCAACAATGAGCGCCGCGTTTACCTCGACCTCTCCCATATCCCTGCGGATTACCTCGAGCGCAAGCTCGGCGGCATTCTCGAGATGTACTCTGAGTTCGTCGGGCAGGATCCGCGCAAGGTGCCGATGGAGATCTTCCCGTCCGTGCATTACTCGATGGGCGGTATCTGGGTCGACCGCAACCACCACACGAACATTCCGGGACTCATGGCTGCGGGCGAGTGCGATCATCAGTACCACGGTGCAAAACCGTCTCGGTGCAAACTCGCTCCCTCTCGGCTGCCTACTCCGGCTTTATCGCTGGTCCCGAGGCACTGCGCTGGGCGCGCAGCGGCGAGCTCGGCACGGCACTCACCGAGGAAGAACTCGAGAGTGCACGCAAGGAGGCCGTGGCGGAGTTCGATAAGATCCGCAACATGACGGGCTCCGAGAACGCACATAAGCTCCATCAGGAGATGGGCGAGATCATGTATGACTACGTCTCGATCGAGCGTGACAACAAGGGCCTCGACATCTGCCTTGAGAAACTCAAGGGGATCCTGAAGCGTTGGGACGACATCGGCGTGACGGATCACGGCACATGGGCGAACCAGGAAGCCATGTTTGTCCGCCAGCTCCGCAACATGATCCTCTACGCGATGGCTGTGACGAAGGCGGCACGCTGCCGCGACGAGAGCCGCGGTGCACATGCCAAGATCCTTCTCGACGACAAGGGCGAGCGCATGACGGATGCCGATGGTGAGCTCATGTTCTACGGCCGCGATGATGAGCGCTTCATGAAGACCTCCATCGTGGACTATGATCCGAAGACTGAGGAGCCTCAGGTCAGCTACATGGATTTCGAGCATTCGCTCATCAAGGCACGTGCGCGTAACTACGCCGTTGCCAAGAAAGAGTAAGGGAGGATAGAAGTCATGGCAGAACAGAAAAAAGTTCGTTTTATCATCGAGCGTCAGGATGGACCGAACGAGAATCCCTACACGCAGGAGTTCGAAGTTGACTATCGTCCCGGCCTCAATGTCGTCGCATCCCTCATGGAGATTCAGAAGAACCCCGTGACGGTTGACGGCAAGCGCGTTCCGCCCCCTGTCTGGGAGTGCAACTGCTTGGAGAAGGTTTGCGGTGCGTGCATGATGGTCATTAACGGCCGTGCACAGCAGGCATGCTGCGCGCTGATCGACAACCTCTCGCAGCCGATCCGAGTGCAGCCGGCTCGTACGTTCCCCGTTATCCGCGATCTCCTCATCGACCGCTCGGTCATGTTCGAGAGCCTCAAGCGCATTCGCGGCTGGGTCGAGGTGGATGGTACGTGGGGCGTCAAGGATGCACCGATCCAGAACCCGTACACGGCAGAGACCTGCTACGAGCTGTCGCACTGCATGACCTGCGGCTGCTGCCTCGAGGCGTGCCCGAACGTCGGCCCGCAGTCCGACTTCATCGGACCTGCGCCGACGGCACAGACGCTGCTCTTCAACCTGCATCCGCTCGGGAAGTTCGATGCACCGAAGCGCCTCAATGCGCTGATGGAAAAGGGCGGCATCACGAGCTGCGGAAACAGCCAGAACTGCGAGCGTGTCTGCCCGAAGAGCATCAAGCTCACGCAGCATCTTGCACAGCTGAACCGCGAGGTCAACAAGCAGGCCCTGCGCAATATGTTCAACCACTAATTGCATACACTGCATAGGAAAAGCCCCGTGAAGAACCATTCACGGGGGCTTCGTCTATCATAAAAACAGGAGCTCCATACGTCTCCTTTGCGCTCAGTACTTCCCTAGCCCTGCTTTTTCATGCGTGCAGCGAGGTAGTTCGCCGCAAGTGAACCGGAGATATTATGCCAGACACTGAAGAGCGCGCCGGGAATCGCAGCTGCCGCACCGAAGTGGAGCAGGGCAAGCGATGTGGCGAGCCCCGAGTTCTGCATGCCGACCTCGATGGAGACCGCCTTGACCTTTGCCATATCCATGTGGAGTGCCTTTGCTACGAGGAAGCCGAGGGCATAACCAAAGAGATTGTGGCACATGACAACGACCATGATGAGAGCACCCGTCTCGATGATGCGGCTTGCGTTAGCCGAGACAACACCGCCGACGATGAGGACGATCGCCGTCACGGAGATGAGCGGGAGAACCTTGACGGCCTTTTGGACAGGACGCTCAAAGAAGTGGTTGATGAGAAGGCCGAGGAGGATCGGGGCGATGACAACCTGTGCGATGGAGATCATCATCTTGCCCGCAGGAATGTCAATCCACTGCCCTGCGAGCCAGAGCGTGAGGAGCGGTGTCATGATCGGCGCGAGAATGGTGGACGCCATGGTCATGCTGACGGAAAGAGCGACATCACCGCGCGCGAGGTAGGTCATGACGTTCGAGGACGTTCCACCGGGGCAGGTGCCGACGAGAATGACACCGGCGGCAAGCTCCGGCGGAAGGGAAAATGCCTGTGCCAAGACCCATGCGAGAAGAGGCATGATGCCGAACTGGGCAACCGTTCCGATAAAACGTCGCGCGGACGCTGCAGAACGAGTTTAAAGTCGGCAAAAACGCAGCGTCATTCCCATACCGAACATGACGATGCCGAGCAGAATCGTGATCCATGGAACGCTCCAGAGGAACGTCCATGGCTGAAAGAGAGCGATGCCTGCGATGACGACAACAAAGACCGCCATATAGCGTGAGACAAAATTACTGAGTTGTTCAAGTGCGTTCATTTACTTCAGGTCCTTCCATTTCCCCTGTGCATCACTGAGAGATGCGGATAAAGTCCTCCAGCTTCTGCAGAGCGCTGCCGTCGGCAATGACGCGCCGTGCTGTGTCGATGCCCTCCGCAATCGAGTCTGCCTTCCCCCCAATATAGATGGCAGCCCCCGCATTTCATCAGGCAGATGTCGGCCCTCGCATCAGTAATCTCTCCCGCGAGAATCCCGCGCGTCACGGCAGCGTTCTCGGCGGGGGTGCCGCCGCGATTGCTTCCTTTGAGGCAGGCGTGATGCCGAAATCCTCGGGACGGATCTCGTAGGCACGCTCTGTCGCATTCTCGACCTCATAGACCTTGGTCGGGGCGCCGATGGAGATCTCATCCATCCCGTCTGTCCCGTGGACGATGAGTGCGCGCTTGACGCCAAGTCCCGGAAGCACACGTGCGAGCGGGCGGAGGAGATGCTCTCCGTAGACACCGAGCAGCATGTATGCAGGGCGTGCTGGATTCGTCAGCGGTCCAAGGATATTGAACACCGTACGTATGCCGAGCTCTCGGCGGATCGCACCGACGTGCTTCATCGACTGATGATAACGCTGGGCGAAGAGAAAGGCGAGCCCGATGCTTCCCAGTTCCTCACGTACCTTCTCGGGCGGCTGGTCGATGTTGACTCCGAGTGCCTCCAGACAGTCCGCGGTACCGCTCTTTGAGGATGCGGCGCGGTTTCCGTGCTTGCACACCTTCAGTCCTGCCGCCGCCGCGAGGAATGATGCCGTCGTCGAGACATTGATGCTGCCCGAGTGGTCACCGCCCTGTGCCGACGATGTCGATGACATCCATCTCGTGCGTGACGGGCTGTGCGTGTTCACGCATTGCCGCTGCCGACCCCGAGATCTCGTCGATTGTCTCCATCCCGCTGCTCTTTCGTGGAGAGCGCCGCGAGATAGGCAGCGTTCTCTACAGCAGACGTCTCGCCTGACATGATCTCATTCATGACGGCGTATGCTTCGTCGTAAGTCAGATCCTGCTTATCGACAATTTTCTTGATCGCCTCTTTTATCATTCCATTTCCTCCTTGAGAAATTATGGGTACGGTGATAAGGCAGTATTATAACACAAAATGAACTGTACTGCCATAGAGCTTTTTTTGATGGTTCCTTGCCAAGTGCTGCGGCGAGGGAAACCCTTTGTCACGTCAATTTGTCATTTACAAATCAAAATAATATTATAGAAATATATACTATTAGAAGTAAAGGAATCCATGTCATTGTACGGATATGATGGATGTGGTATAATCGGGGACACTTGACGACGCGAGAAGCATTGACAGCAGGGAGTGGTGACGGAAGAGAATGGGAACGACGATGATTGAACCGCGGTTTACCGCGCTGAATGACAATGAGATTTTTGAAATATCTTGGCTTTCGCGGGCAGGAGCTGACGGAGGAGATTGCGGCGCAGATTCATCGCTGCAGTGATGAGGTGCTGGCGGCGTCGACGCCGCGCCTGACCTATCGGCAGGTGCCCATCGAGGATGGGGCAGTGCTCGGCGTTGCCTTTGCCGGCAAGGATATTCCGCAGATGCTCGCGCCGTGCGAGGAGGCAGTGCTCTTTGGAGCGACACTCGGTCCCGGGGTGGAGCGGCTGATGATGCGCAGCGAGGTGACGAATGCAGCGGATGCCGTCATCATGGATGCGTGTGCGAGCACGGCGATCGAGAATATCTGCAATAATTTTGAGGCGGATATGCGCGCGGCTGTAGAGGCGGAGGGGCGCTATCTGACGGATCGCTTCAGCCCCGGCTACGGCGATCTGCCGATCACGGAGCAGCCGAAGTTCTTTTCACTGCTCGATATGACACGGCGCATCGGTGTATCACTGACGCCGACGACGATCATGGTGCCGCGCAAATCCGTGACGGCGATCATGGGGATTGCGCGCACACCGCAGCCGCACCGCCCGCCGGACTGTGAGCACTGTCTCATGTTCCGCACCTGCCCGTTCCGTAAGGCGGGGCGCAGGTGCCGCGAAGGGGCAAAGACGGGGAAATAGATGGGAGCAAATAGAAAAATGAACGATATTATTATTTTGGACGGAGGTATGGGCACGGAGCTGCAGGCGCGTGGCCTTGCCCCGGGGGAGCGCCCCGAGCTCTTCGGGATGGAGCATCCCGATGTGGTTGAGGAGGTGCACCGCAACTATATTGCGGCGGGCAGCCGTGTGATCTACAGCAATACGTTCGGTGCCAATGGACATAAGCTGATCGGTACGGGGAAGAGCGTTGCCGAGGTGATCGCGGCAAATGTCGCGACGGCACGCCGTGCGGCGGAGCATTCCGGCGTCAGAAGGTGTACGCGTCGCCCTCGATGTCGGTCCGATCGGCGAACTTGTTGAGCCGCTGGGAACACTCTCCTTTGAGGAGGCGTATGAACTCTTTCGCGAGATGGTCACGGCAGGCGAGGCGGCAGGTGCCGACCTCGTCGTCTTTGAGACGCTGACGGATCTCTATGAGGTAAAGGCAGCCGTGCTCTCTGCGAAGGAACATACGAAGCTGCCCATCTGGGTGACGATGACCTTCGAGGAGAACGGCCGCACCTTCCTCGGTGCTGCGGTGTCCTCCGTGGCCGTGACGCTGGATGCGCTCGGCATCGCTGCACTCGGTGTCAACTGCTCGCTCGGTCCTGCGGAGCTTCGCCCCATCGTCGCAGAGATGATGGAGTGGACGGACTTGCCGATCATCGTCAAGCCGAATGCAGGTCTCCCCGACCCGCGCACGGGTGCGTACGAGATGACGGCGGAGATGTTCGGGGCGGAGATGCTGCACTTTGCCCAAAGCGGGGCACTCATTCTCGGCGGCTGCTGCGGCACCAATCCTAACTTTATCCGCTGCCTCGCGGAGACGGTGGCGGGTGGGGCAGCAGACCGTCCCACACGGAAGAAACGAAAGGGGCTCGCATCGCCCGGACGCGTCGCAGAGTATGGCAAGGTCAATGTCATCGGAGAGCGCATCAATCCGACGGGCAAGAAGCGGCTGCAGCAGGCGCTTCTTGAGGAGGATATGGGCTACATCAAGAAACTCGCCATTGCACAGCAGGAGGCGGGCGCGCAGGTGCTCGACATCAATGTCGGTGCACAGGGCGTCGATGAGGCTGCGATCATCCCGCAGGTAGTCAAGGCCGTCCAGAGCGTTGTTGATCTGCCGCTGCAGATCGACTCGGCGAATCCGACAGTGATCGAGGCGGCACTGCGCGTGACGAACGGGCGCGCCATCATCAACTCGGTCAGTGGGGAGCGCGCACGCATGGACGCGATCTTTCCCGCTTGCGAAACACTATGGGGCGGCAGTACTCGGGCTCGCGATGGATGAGAGCGGTCTGCCCTGAAACAGCGGCGCAGCGCGTTGCTATTGCCGAACGCATTGTGGCAGAGGCGGAGACCCTATGGGCTCGACCGCGAGGATATCGTGATCGACCGCCTGACGCTGACCATCTCGGCACAGCAGGAGCAGGCGATGGAGACACTGCGCGCTGTGCGTGAGGTGCATGAGCGTCTGGGACTGCACTGTGCACTCGGGGTCAGCAATATTTCGTTTGGTCTTCCCGCACGCGTGCACATGACGGTGAACTTCCCTCATTCAGGCGATGCACGTTGGTCTGGATTTTCCGATCATCAATCCGAACACGAAGGAGGTCATGGACGCCGTTGTCTCCTTCCGTGCCGTCAGCGGTGAGGATGCGGACTGTGCCGCCTATATTGAGCGGTTTGCTGCCGAGCAGGCAGAGATTCGCCGCCGCAAGGAGCTCGGTATTACGGATGCTGCGGCAGACGTGAAGTCGGATACACCTACTGCGGAGGGGGATGCGGAAATCGATCCGCTGATGGATGCCATCATGCGCGGTCTCAGCGATGATGCAGAGCAGATTGCGCGCCGGCTGCTGGTGAACACGGCCCCGATGGACATCATTCAGGATAAAGTCATTCCTGCGCTCGACATTGTCGGCGACCGCTATGAAAAGGAGATCATCTTCCCTGCCGCAGCTGATCAATGCGGCAATGCGGCAACGGCGGCGCTTGAACTCATCAAGGCAAAGCTGGCCGAAAATGGACAGGGAATCTCAAAGGGGAAAAGGTCATCCTCGCGACCGTCGAGGGCGACATCCATGACATCGGCAAGAACATCGTCAAGGTCGTCCTCGAGAACTACGGCTATCAGATCATCGACCTCGGACGCGATGTACCCGTACAGCGCGTGGTCGAAGTCGCCATCGAGAAGAAGGTCGGACTGATCGGGACTCTCTGCGCTGATGACGACGACCGTCACGGCGATGAAGCGGACGATCGACGCGCTGCACGAGGCAGGCCATGAGTGTCAGACGGTGGTTGGCGGTGCTGTCCCTGACGGAGGACTATGCGCGTGAGATCGGCGCAGACTACTATGCCGCCGATGCGCGCAGTGCCGTCGAAATCGCACGCAGTGTTCTCGGCTGAGGGAGGGACAGGATGGCGGATATACGCGAACATCTAAGCATGAGCCGCTCGTCTTGACGGCGGTATGGGCAACGTACTACGCACAGAAAACCAATACACGCGGCAAGGGCGTGGAACTCGCTAACCTCCAATCGCCCGATGTGGTTGCAGGAATTCATACAGAATACCTGCACGCCGGTGCGCAGGCGATCAAGACGAATACATTTGCTGCAAACCGCATTGTCTACCAAGGTGATGACGAACTCGTTGCGCAGATCATCCGTGCCGGCTGGGCGCTCGCTCGCACGCGCGGCAGAGCCATTTGGCGCATACGTCTTTGCTGATATCGGTCCGGTGATCGGACTGCCGCCGCGCGACATTGCTGCGGAGTATCGCTTTCTGGCGGATACATTCCTTTCCTGCGGTGCCACGCATTTCCTCTTTGAGACGAATTCCTCGGCTGAGGGATTGACGGAGACGGCCGCCTATATCAAGGCGGCATGCCCTCATGCCTTTGTGCAGATTTCCTTTACGGCACTTCCGGGGGGCTATACGCGCGACGCTTCTTTGCGGAGGATCCGTCCGCGCCGTGGCAGAAGAGCGGACAGGTTGATGCTGTCGGCTTTCAACTGTGTGAACGGCGTACGTCAGATGAAGGAATTGCTGCATCATCTCAAGTCGGTGTCGCTGCCGCTCGCGCTGATGCCGAACGCGGGGCATCCGATGGTCGTCGATGGGCGCACCTTCTATGAGAGTGCACCGGAGTATTTTGCTGAGACACTGGCGGCACTCGTGCAGGACGGTGTCTCCATCCTCGGCGGGCTGCTGCGGCACGACACCGGCGCATATTCGCGCTCTCTGCACAGCGCTCGGGACGCAGGGCACAGTGACTGCTGATGTGCAGGCAGCCGCTGAGCAGGAGCCTGTCATACAGGCGGAGAGCCCCTTTTTCGCCGCCCTGCGGGATGGCAGGAAAGTCATTGCTGTAGAGCTTGACCCGCCTGAGACCGGTCACGCGGAGAAATTTCTCCGTGGGGCGCGTGAGCTGCGCGAGGCGGGGGTCGATGCGATTACGATTGCGGATAACCCCGTCGCGCGGGCGCGTATGGATGCGGCGATGCTTGCGGCGCGTGTCCATCGTGAGCTCGGGATCGAGCCGATTCCGCACATGACCTGTCGCGACCGCAACCTCAACGCGATCAAGTCCATCCTTCTCGGGCTCAGCGCAGAGGGCATTCACAATATGATTGCCATTACCGGCGACCCGATTCCAACGGCGGAACGCGATGAGGTAAAGAGTGTCTATCAGTTCAACTCGCGCAAGCTGTCCGCATTCATCAAGAGCCTCGGCGAGCATGGCGACGTTCTGCCGTTTCATGTGTTCGGTGCGCTCAACATCAATGCGAAACATTTTCCCTCGCAGATTGGACTTGCCAAGAAAAAAAGCTGGAAGCGGGATGACGGGATTCTTTACCCAGCCCGTGCTGAGCGAACGCGCGAAGGGAGAACCTGCGCACGGCGCGTGAGGAGCTGGGAGATGCCCTGATTATGGGCGGACTGATGCCCGTGGTCAGCGAGCGCAACGCACGGTTTATGGAAAGCGAGATTGCGGGCATCCACGTCGAGGAACGCATCATCAATGCGTATCACGGGCTCGATCGCGAGGCGGCGGAGGAACTCGCCGTCAGGCTTTCGCTGGAGATTGCCCATGACATTGAGCCGTATATTGACGGTTACTACATCATCACGCCATTTTCGCGAACGCCGCTGGTCGCCCGCATCGTTGCAGAGCTTTTTGAAACGATAACAAAAATCCTCCTTTTGCCGTATTATCTGCGGCAAAAGGGGATTTTTTAGCTATGGATAGAGCAGTTCCCACGAACGAATGAAAAGAGTATCTATACAGCGCTTCTCTAGTGAACAGTGCCGCTAAGTGTCATTGGCAGCGTATGCGACGCCGATGCCGCGGCACGAAGGTCCGCGGGGGACTTCTTCGCCCATACGGCAGCGACTTTCTTTGAAGGCAAGCATCGAGAGCGGTGCACTTTTTGTGCGCGTACGTTTTGTCGGATGATGTCCGCGAACGCCTCGGGCACACGCGCCGTCCGCTGTGCGAGGAGCAGCTTGAGCTTCGTATCGACGAGATAGAGATGGATGGTCGGATCGGCGAGGCCTCCTCGTCCGGCATCAGTTCCTCTTTGACGAGGGCGAGGGAGAGCGGTGCGTCGCCCCAGCCGTCCTTGAAGATGCCATCGATACGATAGAGGAAAAAGAGTATGCCGTCCACCTCGGTGAGCGCCAGCTCGATCTCGCCCGTGCGAAATGCCCTCCACAGCAATGGCGTCCGTGCGCGAGAGCTGCAGCAGGAACATCATCCCGTTTTTATCCGCTTGAAACATACTCGCCGTCCCGCTTCGGCGCGGATGGGCAGGGGAAACGGTTCGCCGACGGCGAAAGTTGGTCGATGTACTCATGCGGTCTCCTTACAGCATCTTCAGTCCGGCCACACCCTTGATGCCAAGCCCCGGTGCGGTGGAGGCGGTGATGTCCTTCTGTTGAACTGTGCGCCGCCCTCAATCGGATCCTCGCGGCAGAGCACGGGACCGTCGAGGTCGATGCGCGTGACGATTTTGGCGCAGGCGAGTGCCACAGCGGCATTGACGGAGATCTTTGCCCGAGCATGCAGCCGAGCATACACTCCATGCCGTGGATCTCTGCGGCAGCGATGATCTGCTGGGCGGGGTAGAGTCCGCCGCATTTCATCAGCTTGATGTTGACCATGTCAGCGGCGTGGAGCTGCATGATGCGCAGCGCATCGGCGGGGAGAAGACAGCCTCGTCAGCGAGGACAGGGACGTCGCTCTCTCGTGACGTAGGCGAGTCCGTCAATCGTCGGCGGCGGCGACGGGCTGCTCCACCAGCTCGATATCGAGCCCCTTCTCTGCCATCTGGGCGAGGGATGCGGACGGCCCTCGCGCGGACGCCATGCCCTGATTGGCGTCAATGCGGATGCGCACGTCTTTGCCGACCGCGTCGCGGACGGCGACGAGACGGGCGACATCGAGCGAGGGATCAATTCCTACCTTGATCTTGAGCGTGTCGTAGCCGCGACGGATGGCATCGCGTGCGTCGCGCGCCATCTCCTCGGGCGCATTGACGCTGATCGTGATGTCGGTCACGATGCCGTCCCTTGCTCCGCCGAGCAGTTTGTGTACGGGAATGTTCCAGAGCTGCCCGTAGAGATCGTAGAGCGCCATATCGACAGCGGCCTTTGCCGAGGTATTGTGGATGAGTGCGGTCTGCACATTACGGATGAGATCCTCGAACCTCGTTCACATCCCGTCCGATCAGCATCGGGGGCAAAGGTGCGCGGATCGCGTCGATGATGCCGCCCGTCGTGTCACCCGTTACGACGCCCGTCGGCGGTGCCTCGCCATAGCCCGCTGCACCCGTATCGGTACGGATGAGAACGATGACATCCTCGACGCTGTCCACGCGGCGGCGTGCTGTTTTGAACGGAACACGCAGGGGGACAGAAAGCATGCCCAGTTCGACGTTCGTAATTTTCATGGGAATCCTCCTTTTGTATACAGAATTCTTTCATAAATAAGAGAACTATAGGAAAGAAGTCCATTGTATCTCTCTATTGGTTTATTATATAATCGAGACTATAATTCTTCAAGGAATTATATATCATCGAAAGGAGTGTATTGTCGCGATTACGGATGGATTCACCCATGTTGCTGTGCTCATCCTCCTCGCAGGCGGGCTGGTAACGCTTGAGAAGGGGAACCGGCTGGGCACTGTTCCGCTATCTTCCCGCTGTCGTCCTCGTCTACCCTCATTTCCATGCTGCTCTGCACGTTCGGCACATGGGATATGGCGGCGATAGCCCGCCTACGGCGCACTGAAGAACTCGCTGACGTACGCGATGGTCTTTACCAGTTGCTGCGCTGCGACATCCGCAAGGTGCTGAAGCTCACCACGGATGCTGCTTTCGGCTTTTTCTCCGCGTCACTCACGATCATGATCGGCTTTTATCGTCGCCTCATCTGGTGATGAAGGGGCTGATCGGCGTCGACTCGTGGATGGCACTCGGCGCGCTCTGCGGCTCGCGGCTTGGCGGCTCGGGCAATATGGTCGCCGTACAGGCGGCGCTCGGCGTGTCAGAGGCGGATATGGGCTATGCCCTCGTGGTGGACTCCATCGACTACTCCATCTGGGTTATGTTCCTGCTCTGGCTCATTACGCTCGCCGCACGATTCAACGCGTGGAACAAGGCAGATACGACACAGCTCGATGCTGTCTCGCGCAGCCTTGAGGAGGATGCCAAGCTGAACACGGGGAAGATCACATTCCAGAGCATCATCCTCCTGCTCGGCGTCGCTCTCGTTGTCTCGGCACTCGGTGCGAACGTCGGAAAAGACGCTCAATGCAGCCGTACCGTTCTTTGACAAGGCAACGTGGACGATCCTATTTATCACAGTGCTCGGTCTGATCGGCGCTGTCTCGCCGCTTGGACGCGTGGCGGGCTCGGCGGAGATCTCGAATGTACTCCTCTACTCCGTGATTGCCCTCCTCGCATCGCGCGCCTCCCTGCTGGAACTGGGTGATGCGCCGTACTGGATTTTGACGGGGTTCATCATCCTCGGTGTTCACTTTGTCCTCATGTTCTTCCTCGCACGGCTTTTTCCACCTCGATATGTTCACGGCGTGCGTGGCTTCACCTCGCCAATATCGGCGGGACGGCATCCGCGCCTGTACTTGCCGGCACCTACTCCGGCTCACTGGTTCCCGTCGGCATCCCTCATGGCGCTGATGGGTTAGCGTGATCGGCACACCGTTCGGCATTCTCGTCGCGCATATTGATGGAAATGTTTGCGGGTAAATCTCATATCACGGATCAAAGGCATGCAGAAGGATTCGCTTTCTGCGTGCCTTTTATGAAGGAGATCTGTCTGCATTGTCGAATTAGAACATCATGAATCTTTTTGGAAGAGGTGACGGAATGATCAAAAAGGGAATCATCCCGGCAGGCGGCTCAGGGACGCGCCTTTATCCGCTGACGAAGGTCGTATCGAAGCAGCCTCATGCCGATCTACGACAAGCCGATGATCTACTATCCGCTGAGCACGCTCATGCTTGCGGGCATACGGGACATCCTCATCATCACGACGCCGAGCGACAGTGAGCTCTATCAGAGCCTCCTCGGTGACGGGAGCCAGCTCGGTATCGCCATCTCGTATGCCGTACAGCCAAGCCCTGACGGACTGGCACAGGCATTTCTGATCGGTGCAGACTTTATCGGCGGCGAGGGATGTGCGCTCGTGCTGGGGGACAATATCTTCTACGGCTCGGATTTTGCACAGGTACTTCAGCAGGTGGTACAGCACGACACGGGGGCGACCGTGTTCGCCTACTATGTGTCCGATCCCGAGCGGTACGGCGTCGTCTCCTTTGACGCGGACGGAAAAGCACTCTCGCTTGAGGAAAAACCAAAGCAGCCGAAGTCCAACTACGCTGTGACGGGCCTTTACTTCTATGACCATGACATCGTCGACATCGCACGCGCAGTACGCCCGTCGGCACGTGGAGAACTTGAGATCACCGATGAACATCGCCTATCTTACGGCGAAAAACTCCGTGTGGAGCGGCTGCGACGCGGCTATGCATGGCTGGACACGGGGACGCATGAGTCCCTCCTGTCGGCGGCGGCATTCGTCCAGACCATCCAGGCGCGTCAGGGACTGAAGATCGCCTGCATCGAGGAGATCGCCTACCGCATGGGCTATATTGATGCCGAGCAGGTGCTCCGTCTTGCAGAGCCACTGGCAAAGAACGAATACGGTGTGTATCTGAAACGCATTGTGGATGAAATGTAGAGGGATAGCATGAAAGTCATTGAAACGGCACTGCCCGGCGTTGTCATCATAGAGCCACAGGTATTCGGCGACGCGCGCGGCTGGTTTATGGAGAGCTGGTCGGCAAAAAATGGAGGATGCGGGATTCATGTCGCATTCGTACAGGACAATCACTCCTTTTCGGCACAGAAGGGGACACTGCGCGGCCTGCACTATCAGCTGAACCCCCATGGCGCAGGCGAAACTCCCTGCGCGCCTCGCACGGTGCGATCTTCGACGTTGCCGTTGATATCCGCCGCGGCTCCCCACCCTATGCACAGTGGGTGGGGTGGAGCTCTCTGCGGAGAACTATCGCCAGCTCTTCATCCCGCGCGGCTTTGCCCACGGATTTATCACGCTGACCGACAATGTGGAGGTGCAGTATAAGGCGGACAATCTCTATGCACCGGACTGTGACGGCAACATCCGCTGGGATGACACTGCAATCGGTGTCGCATGGCCGCTCACACCGACCGTCCTCTCGGAGAAGGACGCCAACGCGCCGCTCCTTGCAGAGCGCAGTGAATTGAACTTTGTCTATGAGGCATAGTATAGTGATTCCCTAAGTTGACATAGCATGGAAGAAAAAGTATAATAAAAGCACAAGGGGAGCCGAAAGGCTGAGAGTGGATTCGATCCTGACCCATAACCTGATTTGGATAATGCCAACGTAGGGAGATAGGCCTTTATTTTTAAGCGCATTTGAGCGTCATCCATTTCATTTTGGGTGGCGCTCTTTTTGTGCAGGCAGGCCTCGTAAGGCGGATTATGTGTGATTCGAGCGGAACGGGCTGGGAAAACGATGCAGCAGGAGGAAGCAGTCATGCTGGAAAGCTATTTGGACAATGTAAGAGAGAATGCACCGCTCGTGCATAACATCACCAACTATGTGACCGCAAATGATGTGGCGAATGCCATCCTGGCGGTTGGTGCAAGCCCCATCATGTCGGATGAGCCGGAGGAAGCCGCCGACATCACACGGATTTGTGACGGGCTGAACATCAATATCGGCACACTGCATAAGCAGTCCATCCGCGCGATGCATCTGGCCGGAAAGCGCGCCATGGAGCTAGGTCATGCACTGCTTTTGGATCCGGTAGGCGCGGGCGCATCGAAGCTGCGCACCGAGACGGCAGCCGCTCTTTATGGAGGAACTGCACTTTTACGGCAATTCGTGGCAACATATCGGAGATCAAGGCACTACGTCTTGGCAGCACGACGACAAAGGGCGTGGACGCAGATGCCGCGGATGCGGTTACTGAAGCGAATCTTGTAGATATGATTGCGTTTGCAAAGTCGTGTGCCCAATCATGCGGGAGTGTTATCGCCATTACCGGTGCCATTGATTTGGTCGCTGATGCAGAGGCTTGCTATGTCATCCGCAATGGGCGCAAAGAAATGAGCAGCATTACGGGAACGGGGTGTCAGCTCTCCGGTGTCATGACTGCTTTTCTGGCGGCAAATCCCGGCCATGCGTTGGCGGCTGCGGCCGCCGCTGTTGTTGCCATGGGACTCGCCGGCGAGATTGCGATGGAGTATATGACAGAAGGTGATGGAAACGCCACATATCGGAATCGGATCATCGACGCACTCTATCATATAACAGCGGAGCGTATGAATCGAGGGGAAAGGAGCGAAATCCGATGATATGGCAGCAAGTGCAGACGAAGGCTCCATGTGAAATGAGCAGGGGCGACAGGAAAGAAGATGAATGAAATGGCTGTGAGGAAAGAAGACCTTTCTCCTGTACGCGGTGACCGATCGTCGCTGGCTGCATGGGGAAGACTGTATGATGCGGTAGAGTGTGCGCTGGAAGGAGGTGCGACATTTCTTCAGCTGCGTGAGAAAAGCGCAGGGACAATGCCCCGCGCTTCCTTGCTGCAAGAAGCACGCGAGCTCCTTGCGCTTTGCCGGCGTTATCGTGTACCCTTTGTGATTGATGATGATGTGGAGCTGGCTATGGCGATCGACGCCGATGGTGTCCACGTGGGACAGAGCGATATGGAGGCAGGTGCAGCCAGACAACGCATAGGGCAGGACAAAATTCTCGGCGTCTCGGTACAGACGGTAAAGGAGGCGCGGATTGCCATAGCGTGCGGTGCCGATTACTTGGGGGTGGGGGCTGTATTTCCTACCAACTCCAAGGAGGATGCCGCAGTCGTTCACTATGAAACACTGAAAGAAATATGCGCTGCGACAGCAGTTCCCGTTGTCGCAATCGGCGGTATCAACGATGAAAACGTCATGCAGCTTGCCGGCAGCGGTAGTTGCGGGCGTCGCCGTTATTTCAGCGATCTTTGCCAAGGAAGACATCCGTCCTTGCAGCGCAGCGCCTTCTGCACAAGGTAAAAGAAGCAACGGGCAGATAGGGAGGAAAACGGGATGAAAACCGTACTGACCATCGCCGGGAGTGATTCCAGTGGAGGCGCCGGCATTCAGGCCGACCTCAAAACAATGACGATGAATGGTGTGTTTGGCATGAGTGCCGTGACAGCACTCACAGCCCAGAACACATGCGGTGTGCGCAGCATTTTGAATGTTTCCCCGGAGTTTCTGGGGCAGGAGCTGGATGCCGTTTTTTTCGGATATTCGGCCGGATGCGGTGAAAAATCGGCATGGTATCCGATGGGGCGCTGATCCGCATCATCGCAGATCGCCTCAACCCATTATGCGGCGGAGCACATCGTGCTGGATCCGGTCAGTGGCTGCCACCAGCGGGGCAAGACTGATTGAGGAGAAGGCGGTGGAGACATTGACGCATCTTTTTGATTCCGCTTGCCGAGGTGATTACGCCGAACATTCCGGAGGCAGAGGTTCTTAGCGGGCTTGCGATTACAACGGAAGCGGATATGCGTGAGGCTGCCGCATCCATAGCAAAGACTTTTGGCTGCAGTGTTCTCGTAAAGGGAGGGCACAGTCACAATGATGCCAACGACCTCCTTTATGAGCGAGGGACGGTTACGTGGTTTCAGGGAAGAAGAATCGACACATACAACACGCACGGTACGGGCTGCACACTATCCAGCGCTATTGCCGCAAACCTCGCCAAGGGCTTTGGCCTGCATGAATCTGTAGGCAGGGCAAAGGAATATGTTTCCGGAGCCTTGGCAGCTATGCTTGACCTCGGAAGGGGCTCTAGCCCGCATGAATCATGCATTTGACTTGCAAGGCAGATTTGCAGAGGGGATGTAAAGGATGAATGAGAAAGCAAAAAGGAGCAATTTGTTTGGACATGGCTTGCTCTGGTTCGGTGCGGGCGTCTCTATTGCGGAAATTTTGACAGGGACCTATCTGGCACCGCTTGGATGGGAAGCAGGCATGACAGCCATTGTACTAGGTCATCTGATTGGCGGTGTCCTTTTTTTCCTGACCGGGCTGGTCAGTGCCAGAAGTGGAAAAAGCGCCATGGAAGCGGTGAAGATGGCCTATGGCCGCTATGGCGGCGCATTTTTTGCGATGCTGAACGTGTTGCAGCTCGTTGGCTGGACAGGCATTATGATTTATGACGGAGCTTTGTCCGCCACGGCCATCTGGCCGATAGGAAACTGGGGCTGGTGCGTGGTGATTGGCGCACTGATTGTACTGTGGATTATGGTGGGAGTCAGAAATTTTGGCCGGATGAATACCATCACGATGACGGCACTCTTCATCCTGACGGTGATCATGTGCATTGTTATTATGGAGGAGACCGGTACAGCACCTTTCTCGTCCGAGATGATTTCCTTTGGAGCCGCACTGGAACTGTCAGTGTCCATGCCGCTTTCGTGGCTGCCTGTGGTCGGCGATTACACAAAGGGACACCGAAGAGCCGGTCAGGGCGGCTCTTGTCAGCACGCTTGTATACGGTCTCGTAAGCAGCTGGATGTTTTTGATTGGCATGGGCGCGGCAATTTTGGCGGGAACCGGTGACATCGTCCCAGATCATGCTTCGCGCAGGGCTTGGCACGGTGGGACTCCTTATTATTGTGTTTTCCACGGTCACCACAGCATTCTTGGATGCCTTCTCCGCCGGGATTTCTGCGGAAGCTGTGCGGACAGCTATGGGACAAGGCGGCGAGGGAAAAGGGAAGAAGATGGCCGTATTTGCGGCGACAATTGGGACAGTGGCGGCAATTCTCTTCCTATGGATGACATTACTGGGCTTTTTGTATATGATTGGATCTGTCTTTTGCCCCCATGGTCGCTGTTTTGCTCGGAGCGTTCTTCGTTCTGAAAAACGGATGCTCAGAACAAGGCGTGTGATTGGCGAAACATATTCGCGTGGTTGGTGGGATTCTCATCTATCGACCGCTTATGGATGTTGATTTGCCCATTGGATACACACTGCCGACAGTCCTCATCACGTTCGCGCTATCCGTTGGACTGAATAAGTGTGTAAAAGCGTAGATACATCTTTTTTGACGAAAAGCGAAAAAAACGAAAAAGAGGGGTTGACGGGAGTCGAGACGTGTGTTATATTATGACGGTCGCGCCGATGAGAGCGGCGGGCGAGCGAAAGCAAGCCCGAGCACTAGAGCGGCGCAGGATGTACCCTGAAAACTACACAATGCAAAACAGTTAGAATTGAGGAAGCACTGATAAATTCAGCACCGCCATCTTGGAGCATCCTTTTCGCCCTGCCTGTGTCAACAAATCCTCCACATAGCACAACGGCTATGCGTCCGGTTTGTTTCCTTGGCAGGACAAAAATTCTGCACCAATCTGACGGACTTCATTTTATCAGCGATTCCTCCATCTAACAAGCCAGATGCAACATCGTTGAGGAGGAGCAATCCTTCGGTCAACGAAACAACAATTCTTTTACAAGAATGACATTTTGAGCCAACAGGCTCTCAAATAGACTACGGTCTTTTATGGAGAGTTTGATCCTGGCTCAGGACGAACGCTGGCGGCGTGCTTAACACATGCAAGTCGAACGGGATTAAAAAATTATCATTGAGCTCTCCGATGAGAAGAGAGCCAAGCGTCGTGACCGCGTAGCGGGCACCACGCGTTAAAAAAAGTGCAACACCAAGTCGAAGGGTTGAATGGTAATTTTTTAATCTAGTGGCAAACGGGTGAGTAACACGTAGACAACCTGCCGACAGGATGGGGACAACATTCCGAAAGGAATGCTAATACCGAATGAAGTCAGAGGAGGGCATCCTCCTCTGATGAAAGATGGCCTCTGAATATGCTATCACCTGTTGATGGGTCTGCGTCTGATTAGCTCGTTGGTGAGGTAACGGCTCACCAAGGCGACGATCAGTAGCCGGTCTGAGAGGATGAACGGCCACATTGGGACTGAGACACGGCCCAGACTCCTACGGGAGGCAGCAGTGGGGAATCTTCCGCAATGGGCGCAAGCCTGACGGAGCAACGCCGCGTGAGTGAAGAAGGTCTTCGGATCGTAAAGCTCTGTTGACGGGGACGAACGTGCGGAGTGCGAATAGCGCTTTGTAATGACGGTACCTGTCGAGGAAGCCACGGCTAACTACGTGCCAGCAGCCGCGGTAATACGTAGGTGGCGAGCGTTGTCCGGAATCATTGGGCGTAAAGGGAGCGCAGGCGGGCCGGTAAGTCTTACTTTAAAAGTGCGGGGCTCAACCCCGTGATGGGAGAGAAACTATCGGTCTTGAGTACAGGAGAGGAAAGCGGAATTCCCAGTGTAGCGGTGAAATGCGTAGATATTGGGAAGAACACCAGTGGCGAAGGCGGCTTTCGGACTGCAACTGACGCTGAGGCTCGAAAGCCAGGGGAGCGAACGGGATTAGATACCCCGGTAGTCCTGGCCGTAAACGATGGATACTAGGTGTGGGAGGTATCGACCCCTACCGTGCCGGAGTTAACGCACAAGTATCCCGCCTGGGGAGTACGGCCGCAAGGCTGAAACTCAAAAGGAATTGACGGGTACCCGCACAAGCGGTGGAGTATGTGGTTTAATTCGAAGCAACGCGAAGAACCTTACCAGGCCTTGACATTGACTGAAAGCGCTAGAGATAGTGCCCCTCTTCGGAGACAGGAAAACAGGTGGTGCATGGCTGTCGTCAGCTCGTGTCGTGAGATGTTGGGTTAAGTCCCGCAACGAGCGCAACCCCCTGTTCTTTGTTGCCAGCACGTAATGGTGGGCACTCAAAGGAGACTGCCGCGGAGAACGCGGAGGAAGGCGGGGATGACGTCAAGTCATCATGCCCCTTATGGCCTGGGCTACACACGTACTACAATGGAACGGACAGAGAGCAGCGAACCCGCGAGGGCAAGCGAACCTCAAAAACCGTTTCCCAGTTCGGATTGCAGGCTGCAACCCGCCTGCATGAAGTCGGAATCGCTAGTAATCGCAGGTCAGCATACTGCGGTGAATACGTTCCCGGGTCTTGTACACACCGCCCGTCACACCACGGAAGTCATTCACACCCGAAGCCGGCGCAGCCGTCTAAGGTGGGGAAGGTGACTGGGGTGAAGTCGTAACAAGGTAGCCGTATCGGAAGGTGCGGCTGGATCACCTCCTTTCTAAGGATTAGGATGAACTACGGTTCACAATCTTAGGTCGGGCATCTGGGGCTGACCTGCCCAAGAATCGAGCCGCAAGGCGAAGATGATTGGCGCGCAGGTCGTCTGCGAAAACGTCCCAAGAGCGCGAGCGCAAGCGAAGCGTGATTGGTAGACGTTGACCGCCAAGTTTTGCATTGTCTAGTTTTGAGGGCGCATCGAAGAGATGAAAGTCTCTGCGGTAGTCCTTATTGTTCACTGAAAACTGCACAGAAGAAACAAGAAAATCTAAACATGGGAGGTATTGTGAACTCATGTACACGATATTTTTCCACACTGAAAGATTTTTCCCAAGCAAATTAGATAAAGCGAAAATACCTTAATCACTAAGATGAGTTCTGCGCCAATGTGAGATTGACGCCGAAGATTCTGCCGGATGCAAGGAGGCGCAAGGAAACGTAGTTCGCTACGTTGACTGAGCCGACACAGCAGGCGGTAGGATATGCGGTGTCCCTAACATCGAAGCGGAGCGTTAAGTCAAGCGAACAAGGGCATACGGCGGATGCCTAGGCGTTTCGAAACGAAGAAGGACGCGATAAGCTGCGATAAGCCATGACGAGCTGCAAGTAAGCTGTGACTCATGGATTTCCGAATGGGGCAACCCGGCAAGAGTAACGTCTTGTCACCCTACCCTAGAGGTAGGGAGAAAACACCCTGATGAACTGGAAACATCTAAGTAGTCGGAGGAAAAGAAATCAAAGAGATTCCCTGAGTAGCGGCGAGCGAAACGGGAGGAGCCCAAACCTGAGGACTTCGGTTCTTAGGGGTTGCGGACCTGCAACAAGACATAAGCTTTAGTGGAAGCATCTGGGAAGGTGCGGCGAAGAGAGTGAGACCCTCGTACACGAAAGAGTGAGTGTTGGGCAGGAATCCAGAGTACCACAGGGCACGAGGAACCCGGTGGGAAGCAGGGCGACCACCATCCAAGGCTAAATACATCGAAACGACCGATAGCGATGAGTACCGTGAGGGAAAGGTGAAAAAGAACCCCGGGAGGGGAGTGCAATAGAACCTGAAACCGTATGTCTACAAAACAGTCGGAGCACTTTAGATGTGCGACGGCGTCCTATTGAAGAATGAACCGGCGAGTTAATTTATGCTGCGAGGTTAAGCGGGAGACGCGGAGCCGAAGCGAAAGCGAGTCTTAAGAGGGCGAAAGTAGCATGGATTAGACCCGAAAACCACAGTGATCTATGCATGTCCAGGTTGAAGCTCAGGTAAAAATGAGTGGAGGACTCGAACCCGTGCGTGTTGAAAAAAACGTTGGGATGAGGTGTGCATAGGGGTGAAAATGCCAATCGAACGTGGAGATAGCTGGTTCTCCCCGAAATAGCTTTTTAGGGCTAGCCTCAGGCGAATAACCATAGAGACGGTAGAGCACTGATCGGGCAAGGGGCGTAAAAGCCTACTGACCCCAGTCAAACTACGAATGGCTCATATGGGCAGCCTCGGGGAGTCAGAATGCGAGTGATAAGACCCTGTATTCAAGAGGGAAACAGCCCAGACCGCCGGCTAAGGTCCCAAATGCTGTGCTAAGTGGAGAAGGATGTAGGACTTCGAAAACAACCAGGATGTTGGCTCAGAAGCAGCCACCATTAAAAGAGTGCGTAATAGCTCACTGGTCGAGAGGCCCTGCGCCGAAAAATATCCGGGGCTCAAGCACAGAACCGAAGCCGCGGCAGGGTGTACAACGGTACACACTGGGTAGGGGAGCGTTCTTATCTGGACGAAGGCAGACCGGAAGGACTGCTGGACGGGTAAGAAGTGAGAATGCCGGTATGAGTAGCGAAACGACAGGTGAGAATCCTGTCCACCGAAAGCCTAAGGAATCCCTGGGCAACGCTCGTCGTCCCGGGGTAAGTCGGGACCCTAAGCCGAGGCGAAAAGCATAGGCGATGGACAACTGGCGAAAATTCCAGTACCGGGCGACTTCGTTTGAGGATGGAGTGACGCAGGAAGGAAGCTGAGCGCGACTGGAAGAGCGCGTCGAAGGCGGTAGGCTGGTATGGAGGCAAATCCCTCATACCGTAACGGCCGAGAACCGATAGATAGGAAGGGCTACGGCCTGACTGAATTCAGCCGCACTAAACTGCCAAGAAAAAGCTTTAACGAGAAGTCGTCCGCCCGTACCAAAACCGACACAGGTAGGCGGGGAGAGAATCCTAAGGTGCAGCGGGAAAAACCCTCGTTAAGGAACTCGGCAAAAATGCATCCGTAACTTCGGGAAAAAGGATGGCCGTCTAGGGTGAAGACATATACTGTTGGAGCTTTGGGCGGCGGCAGAAAAGAGGCCCAAGCGACTGTTTACCACAAACACAGGTGCCTGCGAAAGCGCAAGCTGAAGTATAGGTGCTGACGCCTGCCCGGTGCAGGAAGGTTAAGGAGAGTTGTTATCCCTTGAGGAGAAGCAGCGAACTGAAGCCCCTGTAAACGGCGGCCGTAACTATAACAGTCCTAAGGTAGCGAAATTCCTTGTCGGGTAAGTTCCGACCCGCACGAAAAGGCGTAACGATTTGGGCACTGTCTCAACGAGGGACCCGGTGAAATTGAAATACCTGTGAAGATGCAGGTTACCCGCGACTGGACAGAAAGACCCCATGGAGCTTTACTGCAGCTTGGCATTGGTCTTTGGCATATAACGTACAGGATAGCCGGGAGACTGGGAAACCTTATCGCTAGATGAGGCGGAGTCACCGTTGGGATACCGGCCTTTATATGCTAAGGATCTAACCGAACATTAACCAGCGTTCGGGACAGTACCAGGCGGGCAGTTTGATTGGGGCGGTCGCCTCCGAAAGAGCAACGGAGGCGTCCAAAGGTTCCCTCAGCGCGGACAGAAATCGCGCGAAGAGCATAAAGGCAGAAGGGAGCTTGACTGCGAGACTGACGGGTCGAGCAGGTACGAAAGTAGGGCTTAGTGATCCGGTGGAAAGAGAGTGGAATTGCCATCGCTCAACGGATAAAAGCTACCCTGGGGATAACAGGCTAATCTCTCCCAAGAGTCCATATCGACGGGGAGGTTTGGCACCGATGTCGGCTCATCACATCCCTGGGGCTGAAGCAGGTCCCAAGGGTTGGGCTGTTCGCCCATTAAAGTGGTACGTGAGCTGGGTTCAGAACGTCGTGAGACAGTTCGATCCATATCCATCGCGGGCGTAAGATACATGAGGGAGGCTGCCCTAGTACGAGAGGACCGGAGTGGACGACCAACGGTGTACCGGTTGTCCTGCCAAGGGCACGGCCGGGTAGCTGCGTCCGGAAGGGATAAACGCTGAAAGCATCTAAGCGTGAAGCCCGTCCCGAGATGAAGTATCTCATTCCTATAAGGAAGTAAGACCCCTTTGAAGAAGACAAGGTAGATAGGCTGGATGTGGAAGCACAGCAATGTGTGCAGCTGACCAGCACTAATCGGTCGAGGGCTTGACTTAGTAGAGAGCCAAAGATTGTCGTGAGCGAAAGCGAACGAGCAATCTTGTGCGAATCACTTAGTCGACGTTGACGTAGTCAATGTCGACAGTGTTTAGCAGAGAGCTTTCTTAGGGTAATTCACTTTACACAAACAATTTGCTGACGTTTCTTCTGTGAAGTTTTTGAGTGAGCAAGACTCATTCAACAAGATGCGGTGATGATGCCTGGACGGTTCCACCTGTTCCCCATTCCGAACATAGTAGTTAAGCGTCCACAGGCCGAGGGTACTTCGTTGGAGACGACGT
>BNJS01002688.1_pt1 | contig 69045 bp, 96 predicted proteins | sample 8540461 | NCBI WGS metagenome assembly BNJS01 (sample SAMD00202454, study PRJDB9452) | human saliva metagenome | isolation source: human saliva | place: Japan
AAAAATGAATATACTAAGATTTATAACTGCAGGAAATGTAGATGACGGCAAAAGTACCCTCATCGGCAGACTGCTATACGACAGCAAAAAGCATATTGGCTGACCAGTTAGAAGCCCTCGAACAACAATCTAAAAAAATAAAAACGACGATGGTATAGACCTCGCTATCCTAACCGATGGTCTGCGTGCCGAGCGCGAACAAGGCATCACTATAGATGTGGCATATCGCTACTTCGCTACCCCTAAGCGCAAGTTTATCATTGCCGATGCTCCTGGCCATACCCAGTACACCCGCAATATGATAACCGGTGCCTCTAACTCGCAGCTCATCATCATCTTAGTCGATGCCCGCAACGGGGTAACCGAACAAACGCGCCGCCATTCTATCATCGCCTCCCTGCTCAACATACCCGAAGTGGTGGTAGCCGTAAACAAAAATGGACTTGGTAGGCTATGCCGAAGATACTTTTGAAAACATCAAACGCGAATACGAGACCGTTGCTAAACGTTTGGGACTAAAAAGCGTGCATTACTTCCCTATTTCGGCTTTCGTAGGCGATAATATTGTGAATACCACTGAGGCAATGCCTTGGTATAAAGGCACTTCGCTTTTAGACTTTTTAGAGACAATAGAAATCAGTCAGAACAGCTACAAAGAGCCGCGTTTTTCAGGTGCAATACGTTATACGCCCACAGACCGAAGCCCTACACGATTATCGAGGCTATGCAGGCGAAATCATTTCGGGCACTTACCGCAAAGGCGATGCAATAGTGGTACTACCCGAAGGCATCAGCACTAAGATAAGCAAAATAGAGCGCAATGGCGAGGAGGTAGCCGAAGCTAAAGCTGGCGACCCTGTAGTGATGCACATTGAAGACGATATCGACATTTCGCGCGGTGACTATTTTGCCAGCGAAGAGTCTGAACCCACTCAAAGTCAAGAGATAGAAGCCATTGTCTGCTGGATGGACAAGCGCGCCTTAAAAAGAAGGCAACAAGTACCTACTACAGCAGCGCAGCCGATTGGTAAAGGTAGTAGTAAAAGAGATTGCCTATAAGATAGATGTCAATACCCTCGACCAAGAAGAAGAGGTAGAAAGCGTAAAACTCAATGAGATAGCCAAGATACGTATAAAAGCAGCAGCCCCTTTAGTATATGATGCTTTTACTGACAATCCGCCAATGGGCAGCGCTATTCTAATAGACGAAACCAGCAACGCCACTGTAGGCGCTGTAATGATAGCATAACCCCCTAAACCTAAAAATCTAAAAACTAAATATTAAACAATATGACAAAGAATACATTAACCTCAGAAGAGGCTATGGCTCTAGAAAACCAGTACGGAGCGCATAACTATCACCCCCTGCCAGTAGTGCTTAGCAAAGGGCAAGGCGTATACGTGTGGGATGTGGAAGGAAAACGTTATTTCGATTTCCTATCCTCTTATTCTGCTGTAAACCAAGGGCACTGCCACCCACGTATCATCAAAGCTCTTACCGAACAAGCACAAACGCTAACCCTTACCTCTCGTGCTTTTTATAACGACAAATTAGGCGTATATGAAAAGTATGTTACTGAATTTTTTGGCTTTGAGAAAGTCCTCCCTATGAATACAGGGGCTGAAGCGGTAGAAACAGCTATCAAAAATATGCCGTAAATGGGCTTACGAACAAAAAGGAGTTCCCGAAAGTGCTGCTATTATCATCGTATGCGAGCAGAACTTTCACGGGCGCACTACTACAGTAGTCTCTTTTCTCGTCTGACAAGAACGCGCGTACTAATTTCGGACCTTATACACCGGGCTTTGTATCAGTACCATATAACGACTTAGCAGCCTTAGAAAAAGTATTGGCTGAAAATGCAGCTACCGTAGCAGGCTTTTTTTAGTAGAGCCTATACAAGGCGAAGCGGGAGTATATGTGCCTTCTGAAGGTTACCTAAGTGGTGCTAAAGCCCTATGCGAACGTTATAACGCCCTTTTTATAGCCGATGAGGTGCAAACAGGGGTAGCGCGTACTGGCAAGCGTTTGGCAGTAGATCACGAGAATGTTAAGCCCGATATTTTAGTACTTGGCAAAGCTATCAGCGGAGGGGTTTATCCTGTAAGTGCAGTACTTGCCGATGACCGCATTATGCACGTAATAAAAGCGGGGACAACACGGCAGTACCTTTGGGGGTAACCCTTTGGCAGCGGCTGTTGCTATAGAAGCGCTACAAGTGGTAAAAGACGAACAATTGGCTGAAAATGCCGCTCGTTTAGGTGAGATTTTCCGCAAAGAGCTCAGCGACTATATCAAAAACTCAAAGGTTGCTACTTTAGTACGCGGCAAAGGACTGCTGAATGCAGTAGTTATCAACGACACTGAAGATAGCAATACCGCTTGGAACATCTGTCTAAGGATGCGCGATAATGGACTATTAGCTAAACCTACCCACGGCAATATCATCAGGTTTGCGCCTCCATTAGTAATGAACGAAACAGAATTAAGAGAGTGTATTAACATCATTATCAATACCCTAAAGGAATTTGAAATTAGTTCTAGTAACAGTAACCACCCAAACTATGAATACAAACACTATCATAGAAGAACACCTCAAGCAGGGCTGCTTGAGGTAACTTAGCGTATCAAAATGATTTTGAGACCGATAAAGACAGTGTGAGTTTTTTAGCTGCAATAGAAAATCTATGGTATTTTAGGGACTCCTAAAGACTTTCTTCAAAATTAGATACATCTGATAAAAAATGTACAATTTATTAAAAAGGAAAGAGAGGTATCATCTTTGGTGCCTTAGACGAAAAATTCAATTGCGTGGAAAAACCGCTGAGCGTGTACACGAAGAAGGTGGTAAGTTTGTGCTTACCAATGCCCCTGTAGCTATGCGTATGGGACAAATAAAAAAACTTAGCAGAAAAAAACAGGCTCTGAAATTATCCCTGCTGACGCTACTAATATGGACGACCTCGAAAACCTGATTACCAAATCAGTAGAAATATTAGGCGGTAAGTTAGACTTCGTATTGCACTCTATCGGTATGTCGGTAAACGTGCGCAAGAATATACCTTACACTGAATCTAACTACGCAAATACCGAAAAAAAGGTTGGGATGTATCAGCCCCTATCTTTTCACAAGTTGTGCCAAGTACTCTATAAAAAAACGATGCGATGAATGAGTGGGGCAGTATTGTAGCCCTCACCTATATGGCAGCACAACGCACTTTCCCCTGACTATAATGATATGGCTGACAACAAAGCCTACTTAGAGTCTATCGCACGCAGCTTTGGTTACTTCTTTGGCAAAGACAAAAAAGTACGCGTGAACACTATCTCGCAATCGCCTACCCCTACTACTGCCGGACAAGGCGTAAAAGGTTTTGGTGGCTTTTATAGCTTATGCTGATGCCATGTCGCCACTAGGCAACGCTACGGCTCTAGATTGTGCTAACTATACCGTGAGTCTATTCTCTGACCTTACCCGTAAAGTAACAATGCAGAACCTCTACCACGATGGCGGTTTCTCAAGCACTGGCGTAAGCAATGAGGTAATAGAGCGCTTCAGTTAATGAAATATCTATTTATTTTTTTAGTACGATTTTTATCAAGTGGTGGTTTCTCCTCTGAAACCACCCACTTGTCGTTATACCCCTACCTGTTCGCAATACGCTCTCGAGGCGCTAAAGAAATACGGTGCTTTTTAAAGGAAGCTGGTTAGCCCTAAAACGCATCGCCAGATGCCATCCTTGGGGTGGATGTGGGTATGACCCCGTACCGTAATACTTTTTTTGTTTTTTTCAGTTTGGTTATTCAACTTTATTTTTCGTACATTTGTCTCGATAAAAGTCTTAAAATTCGTAATAGTATGAAAACAAAAGTATTCTTCAGCCTATTAATAGGCTCGGTGGCGCTAAGTTTTTTTCGCAAATACGGATAACCCCTGCCCTAATATACCAAACCATTGCCGAGAAAGGCTATCAAACACAAGAGGTAGTAACACGCTTGGCTGATTATTATTACGCCTCAAAGCTATACCCTCGTGCCTTCACTTTGGTATGAAAAGCTAACCACTACTACTGGCTACACGCCCTCGCCCATTGATTTGTATCACTACAGTCAAACCCTACAAAATATGGGTGAAGACAAAGAAGCGAAACATTTATTAGCTCAGTTTCTTCCTGCCTCGCAACGTATGTTTGCTGAGTTATTGCCTAGTGCGCCCAAAATTGCCAATCCTAATAACTACCCATCACAAAGAGCTTATAGGTATGGTAACCGATGCTATTACGGGCAACCTTATCAGCGACGCTCAGATTATCCTGACCAATGAGGCTATGCATACCCTACTTACTGATACTACTGATGATAACGGCTTCTTTGTGCTGAGCAACAGGAGCAGTGGCGCTGCCTTCGAGTATGGCTACTTGCAAGTGATAAAACCCAATTACGAAGTATTTACATTGCCTTTAATATTTGCTACCCCTGGCGAGATGCAGGAGTTCATACAGCTACTCCCCCTAAGTGTTACTGTAAACCAAGGCGATAATTTAGCTTCTGTTTTTGAAATTGACAATATACATTTCGATTACGGACGTATTAACATACGCTACGACGCTTCGGTGCAATTAGCCAAAATAGTAACTTTCTTAGAAGAGCATCCTAATGTACGCCTTGATATAAAGGTGCATACCGATAGCCGAGGCGATGACGATTACAATATGTCGCTTTCAAATACCCAAGCCAAAGTAATTGAGCAATGGCTGATAGATAAAGGTATCTCGCGCGAACGGCTTACCGCTAAGGGATACGGAGAAACACAACCCGTAAATGGCTGTGAAAACGGAGTGCCTTGTACTGAAGAACAACACCAAGCAAACAAAAGAGTAGAGTTTATTGTGAAGTAGGTATTTTTTACTACCTTTGCCCTCTCAAAGCCATCAAACCGATGAAACTACATAATATCAAACTCTTTGCAAAACAGTCAGTAGTATTTAAGGGCTTAGCTTTTGCTGTAGCTTTAGTACTGATACTACAGGTTTTCCCCGAAAAGGCGAAGTTCAAATACGAGTTTCGCAAAGGAGAATTATGGCAGCACGAAAACCTTTATGCCCCTTTTGATTTCCCCTTAAAGAAAACCGCTGAACAGATAAAAGCTGAAGAAGCTCAAATCACAGAGCACTCTACGGTGTACTATCGTCAAGATACAACTGCTTTTACATCGGCATTACAGAAGTTTCAACAGAAGAAAAAAACGACTATTTTTGGTCATATACCCGCTGCTCGTAAGGAGGTCTTTGCTACAAAAAGGCTGAAAACTTTCTTAAAAGATAGTTATCACAAAGGCATTATACTAAAAAAATGCCAGACAATAGCCCTTCAGAGATAGCTGTTATTAGGCATAACAACCAAATAGAGGAACTGCCAACTGCCCAAATACTCTCATTGCAACACCTCAGCGCGAATGTAAAGGCTTATTTCCACTCATCTCCTTATAACGAATACGCGAAAAACTACTGCGATTTATTTTTCGATGTACTCACTCCTAACCTAACGGTAGACCAGAAATTTCACTCAGAAAACGTTAGAGCAAAATCTGAAAGAAATCGTTTTTACCAGAGGTTGGGTGAATAAAGGAAAACTCATCATAGCCAAAGGCGAATTAGTAGAGGGCGAAAAGCTAAACACCCCTACAATCGCTAAAAGACGAGTACGAAACACAGACTTGGAACCAGAATAACTACAACTGGTCGCTTTTGGGCTATTACGTATTGGTAGCGATCGTATTGGCAGTGATGGCTCTCTATCTAAAACTCTACGAGAAGAAAATCTATAAGAGCAACCTAAAATTGGTAGTGGTACTACTAAATATGCTCTGTATGATACTATTTGTAGGTATCGTAGTAAAACACCTGCCAGAATACATCTACATAGTGCCTGTAGCGATGATGGTGCTCATACTCAAGTCGTTTTTTTGATTTGCGTACTGTCTTTTTTGTCTTTATCAGCACTATTCTCATCACAGGTTTTATAGTGCCCAACAGCTTTCAGTTTGTTTTTATACAGATAATAGCTGCTATGACCATTATTCTAACACCTAAGAATGTACATTACCGGTTGAGTAGCTTTATTTCAGCAGCCCTCATCACAGGTGCCTACCTAATCATCTACATAGCCTTTCACACTATTACCGAGGGCACCCTCAAAGGCTTAGACCTTTCGCTGCTCACCCTATTCATTCTCAATGGTATAGGTATTCTCTTTTCGCAGCCTTTCACCTATATATACGAGCGCACTTTTGGGTTAGTATCCGATGTTTCGCTATTAGAGTTATCCGACACCAATTCGTCATTATTAAGGCAACTTTCTGAAAAAGCCCCAGGCACCTTTTCAGCACTCTATGCAGGTAGCCAATTTAGCCGAAGCTGCTGCTGCCGAAATAGGAGCCAATACGCTATTAGTACGCGTAGGAGCTTTGTATCACGATATTGGAAAGATGCAAAACCCCTTGTACTTTATTGAAAACCAAAAGACAAGCCTAAACCCTCACGACCAGCTAACCCCTTTGCAGAGTGCTAAGGTAATCATCAAGCACGTAGCTGACGGGATAGAACTTGCTCGCAAACACAAATTGCCTGAGCGCCTTATCGACTTTATACGTACCCATCACGGGCGCAGCCTAACCTATTATTTTTACCGCAAAGAGTTAGACACTAACCCCAATGCAAAAGAGGAAGATTTTAGATACCCAGGGCCTATTCCCTTCTCTAAAGAAACAGCTATCCTTATGATGGCAGACTCGGTAGAAGCTGCTACCAAAAGTCTTAAAAACCCTACCTACGAAGCCTTAGGAGAGTTTGTAGACCGCATCATCAAAAAACAGTTAGACGATAATCAGTTTGCTAATTCAGACATTTCATTCAAAGAAATAGAAGCCATTAAGAAGGTATTTAAGAGCAAACTAACCAATATTTACCACGTGAGAATCGCGTATCCTGAATAATTACTAAATAAATTGAGAAATATGAAGCGTTACATTTTATTATTTTCATTCGTATCCTATATGGGTATGGCACAGATGGCGGCACAAGAGGTTGTACAGTCTGTAGTTCCTACTGTGAACGTAGTAGGCGAAGCAAGTATCGAGACAACTCCTACCCTTGTAAATATATCAGTAAGCATAGAAGGTGAAGGAAAAGATGCAAAACTACTGCGCCAAGAAAATGGAGAGAAGTTAGCCAAAGTAATTCAGGCTATCAACAAAGAAGAAGTGCCGATGAAGAATTTCCAGACCGACTACGTATCGTTGTACAAGAATTACGATTACAATACCAAGACCTACCAATACCACATTTCGCAAACTGTTAAAATAAAATTGGACAACTTGGCAAAATACGAAACCTTAATGGACGCTCTCTTCGAAGCAGGTGTTAACCAGATAAATAGTGTAACTTTTTGGGATAGAAGACAGCGCAAGAGCTAAACTACAACAAGAGGCACGCATCGCAGCTATTGATGATGCTCGCAAAAAGCACTGCTTTACGCTACCAGCTTAGACCAAAATATCGGTAAAGCCCTTAACTATCAGAGAGACGAGCTTAAGAGACACTCCTGCTAGTGTTATGATAAGAGGGGCTGCCCCTAGCAATACTACTTTAGCTCTTGGCAGTATCTCTGTCAATAGTCAGATAATAGTTACTTTTTGAACTTACTAAATAATACTTATGGAAATACAAGAAATCATAGCCTACGTATTGGTAGCTGCGGCAGTAATTTTCTTAGTAAAAAAGTTTTTTTTCACTAAAAAGAAAAACAGCTGTGGCGGGGGAGCAGGCTGTAAATGCGGACACTAAACCATTAGCAAATGAGAAAATTTGTAAATTAGCAAATTTGGTCATTTGCTAATTATTTTATAATTTTGCACCCTCAATTTTTTTAAAAAAACACTATTTGCACCTATGACCGCTATTAGAAATATAGCAATTATTGCTCACGTTGACCACGGAAAAAAACTACCCTTGTTGATAAAAATCTTGCACCACTGTGCTTTGTTCCGTGACAATCAGGATGCGGGAGAACTTATCTTAGACAACAACGACTTGGAACGCGAACGCGGTATCACCATCTTATCTAAGAATGTTTCGGTAATTTATAAAGATATCAAAATCAATATTATTGATACCCCTGGCCACGCCGATTTTTGGTGGCGAAGTAGAGCGAGTGCTGAATATGGCTGACGGAGTACTACTATTAGTTGATGCTTTTGAGGGGCCTATGCCGCAAACGCGCTTTGTACTACAAAAGGCTATAGAGATGAAACTCAAACCTATAGTAGTTATCAATAAAGTAGATAAAGAAAACTGTACCCCCGATGAGGTACACGAGGCTGTTTTTCGACCTTATGTTCGAACTCGGGGCTGAAGACTGGCAATTGGACTTCCCTACGGTATACGGTTCAGCTAAACAAAACTGGATGTCAGAAGATTGGCACAAAAAAACCGACAGTATCGAGCCTCTATTGGATATGGTTGTAAAACATATCCCTGCTCCTAAAGTAGAAGAAGGTAGCCTACAGATGCTCATCACTTCATTAGACTATTCTACTTTTACTGGACGTATCGCTATCGGCCGACTACACCGCGGCGTACCCTCAAAGCCGGGTATGAACATCTCATTAGTAAAACGCGATGGTTCTATCGTAAAATCAAAAAAATAAAAGAACTACACACTTTTGACGGTTTAGGTCGCAAAAAAAGTAGAAGAGGTACAAGCAGGCGACATTTGCGCTATTGCAGGGTTTAGAAGGTTTTTGAAATAGGCGATACCATAGCCGACTACGAAAACCCAGAAGCCCTACCTACTATTGCTATTGACGAGCCTACGATGAGTATGCTCTTCACTATCAACGACTCTCCTTTCTTTGGTAAAAGACGGCAAGTTTGTAACTTCACGCCACATCAAAGAACGTTTAGAACGCGAATTAGAGAAAGAAACTTTAGCTCTACGCGTAGAGGCTACTGATAGTGCAGACAAATTTGTAGTGTACGGACGTGGGGTGCTACACCTCTCTGTACTTATAGAGACAATGCGCCGCGAGGGGTATGAACTACAGATTGGTCAGCCACAAGTTATCATCAAAGAAATAGACGGAGTAAAATGTGAGCCTGTAGAAGAACTAACTATAGACCTACCCGAAAATGTAAGCGGTAGAGCGGTAGACTTAGTAACACTTCGCAAAGGCGAGATGCTAAGTATGGAGCCTAAAGGAGAACGAATGATTATCAAATTCTTGATTCCTTCGCGTGGTATCATCGGTTTGCGCAACCAATTGCTTACAGCTACTGCTGGCGAGGCTATCATTCACCACCGTTTCTTAGAGTTTCAACCTTTCAAAGGCGAAATAGCAGGACGCATCAATGGCTCGCTTATTTCTATGGAACAAGGTACCGCTATCCCCTACTCTTTAGACAAGCTACAAGACAGAGGTAAAGTTCTTTATTTTCCCAGGTGAAGACATCTACACAGGGCAAGTAATAGGCGAAAACTCGCGCAGTGGCGACATCGTAGTAAATGTAACTAAGACTAAAAAACTGACTAACGTACGTGCAGCAGGGTCTGACGAAAAAGTAAAACTGGCACCTCCTATCAAATTCTCGCTTGAGGAAGCGTTAGAATACATACAAAAAGACGAATATGTAGAGGTTACCCCTAAAAAAACATGCGCTTTGCGCAAAATCTACTTAGATGAAAACGAGCGCAAACGTCACGAGCGAGAGTTTAGTTAGTAGTTAGTGCAATGGGCGGCAAAAATAATATTTCATCTAAAAATTTGCATATCTAAAAAAAGGTAATACTTTTTGCACCCACAAAAATATTTGTACATAATAATCATTAAATTAATATTGGAATGTATTTAACTAAAGAAGTAAAAGCGGAAATTTTTCAAAAAGTACGCAGGTTCAGAAACCAACACAGGTTCAGCAGAAGGGCAAATCGCACTTTTTTCACCCTCAGAATCAACCACCTTACAGAGCACTTAAAAGTGAATCGCAAGGACTTTAACACCGAGCGTTCGTTAGTAAAGCTCGTAGGTAAGCGTAGAAGTTTGCTAGACTATTTGAAGAATACCGATATTGAAAGATATCGTGCAATTATCAAAGAGCTTAACATTAGAAAATAAAAAGAGAGGAGGCTTAGTGCCTCCTTTTGCTTAATGTTTTCATTGGTAGCCTTTTTAAACCACACAACACAACTATTCAATTAACAATTTTTCACTTATCAATTAACAAGTATTGAATGATACCAGAAGTAAAAAAAGAAATTATCGATTTAGGTGATGGTCGTACCATTACTATCGAAACTGGCAAGTTAGCTAAACAAGCTGACGGTGCTGTGGTGGTGCAAATGGGCAATGCTATGCTATTGGCAACAGTAGTATCAGCAAGAGATATAAACCCTGAAACCGATTTTCTACCCCTAACGGTAGATTATCGCGAGAAGTTTGCGGCAGCAGGTCGTTTTCCTGGGGGCTTTTTCAAACGCGAAGCACGTCCCTAGCGACCAAGAAATCTTTAACAATGCGCTTGGTAGACCGCGTATTGCGTCCGCTCTTCCCTAAAGATTATCACGCTGAAACACAGGTGATGATACAGCTTATCTCGCACGATGAAAACGTAATGCCTGATGCGTTAGCAGGTCTTGCTGCCTCAGCGTGTTTGGCAGTATCAGATATACCATTTGACGGACCTATCTCTGAAGTACGTGTAGGACGCGTGAATGGCAAATTCATAGTAAACCCTAGTCGCGAGCAGTTAGAAGCTTCAGACATCGATATTATGGTGGGAGCTTCAAAAGACTTCGTAGCGATGGTAGAAGGTGAAATGAACGAAGTGAGCGAAAAAGATATGGCTGAAGCTATCAAGTTTGCTCACGAGGCTATCAAACCACATATCGAAGCGCAATTGCGTTTGGCTGAAAAAGTAGGTAAGACTGAAAAACGCACCTATGAGCCTGAAGTAGAAAATGAAGAAGTAAAAGCAAAAGTATACCCATTGGCTTATGAAAAATGCTATGCTATTGCTAAAGAAAATACTACTAAACAAGAACGCGGAGAAAAGTTCAATGCGGTGAAAGAAGAGTGCTTAGCACTTTTTACCGAAGAGGAATTGGAAGAGCTAACTCCTCTTATTACTCGTTATTTTGGGGATGCAGAAAAAGAGGCTGTTCGTAACCTTATCTTAGAGGAAAATATTCGTTTAGACGGACGTAATACTACCCAAATACGCCCTATCTGGTGCGAAGTAGGCTATTTACCTTCAGCTCACGGTTCATCTATCTTTACACGTGGCGAAACCCAATCGCTTACTACAGTTACCTTAGGTACTTCACGCGAAGCAAATGTTATCGACTTACCTTCTGAACAAGGCGAAGAGCGTTTCTACCTACACTACAATTTTCCTCCATTCTCAACCGGTGAGGCTCGCCCCTTTGCGTGGTACTTCACGCCGCGAGATAGGACACGGAAACTTAGCTCAACGCGCCCTTAAACGTATGATACCAGAGGATTGTCCGTATACAGTACGTGTAGTATCTGAGATTTTAGAATCTAATGGTTCATCATCAATGGCTACTGTGTGTGCAGGTACTTTGGCACTAATGGATGCAGGGGTGCAAATGGTAAAACCGGTATCGGGTATCGCTATGGGACTTATCAGCGACGGCGATCGTTATGCGGTACTTTCAGACATCTTAGGCGATGAAGACCACTTAGGCGATATGGACTTCAAAGTAACCGGTACTGCTGATGGTATCACCGCTTGCCAAATGGACATCAAAGATAAAAGGACTTTCATACGAAATCCTCGAAAAAGCCCTTAACCAAGCACGTGAGGGACGTATGCACATTTTGGGCAAAATAACTGACACTATAGCACAACCTAATCCTACTGTGAAACCTCACGCTCCTAAGATTGTGAAGATGGATATGCCTAAAGAATATATCGGGGCATTTATCGGAACAGGAGGTAAGAACATTCAAGACCTACAAGCTCGTACTAAAACTACTATTGTGGTTGAAGAAGTAGGGTGAACTAGGTATCGTAGAAATCTTAGGTACTGACGAAGCAGGTATACAAGAAGCTATAGAAGCTGTAAATGCAGTGAAATTTGAACCTGTAGAAGGTGAAACTTACACTGTGAAAGTAGTACGCCTAGTAGAGTTTGGGGCTTTCGTAGAGTTTGTACCTGGTAAAGACTCTTTGCTCCACATCTCAGAAGTATCTTGGGACAGAGTAGATAAAATAGAAGATGCTCTTAAAGAAGGTGATATCATAGAAGTGAAATACCTCGGCATTGACCCTAAAACCAAGAAAAACAAGAGTATCACGCAAAGCTTTATTGCCACGTCCACCACGTGAAGAGCGTCCTGACCGCCCAGCGAGAGAAGACCGACCCTAAGTCAGACAAACCTTATAACGGAAAACCTCGCGGCGACTGCAATGACCGTCCTAAAGGACACAACAATAACCAAAAAAACCACGTCAGGAATAGGCGTATATTATAAGAATTTTTTGTATTCATAATATTTTTATAAAACCGAAGATTTTATATTTTTTTATAGTATAAAGTTTTTCGGTTTTTTTCTTTTTTTAGTATCTTTGCGGTCAAATAAAGTCTTTCTAGAAAAGAACTCCCATTAAAGAATATGAAAACCAATAAATACATACACTTGTGGCTACCCATAATAGGGCTGCACGCATTGCACCAAGTAGAAGAGAGTATTTCATTCTGGCAATGGTATATTGACTTTGTAGATAAGATACCCCAATGGTTGCAACTCCCCAGAATTGCTGAGAATGCTCATTTTAGCTAATGAGCACCCCTGAGTATTTTTGTATGGGCTTCTGTAGGGCAAATTGCTTTTGTAGCAGCTCATTGCTTTTTTTGTGTAGAAAGAGTGAAAAAGCTACAAGAATAGCACTTAGTCTATACCTTGCAGGGGATTGAGTTTCTTTTTGGTATGGCATATTTTGATAAGCTATTTCACCCATTCCTACTCCCCCGTAATGGTAACCTGCCTAATAGGTATTTACTCAATACCCAAATGGATCGCTAATGTTTTTGGGGACTTCAATATAAAATAGAACATATAAACAGACAAATATATAGACAATGAAAAATGGATAATATTGGCAGTAATAGCCCTTATCAGTATAGCAGGATTTTTTTATTTATCGCGCTGTATTTGCTAGCAACACCGCTTTTTAGTGACAAAAGAAGTAGTAATATACATACCTACAGGGAGCTGACTTTGGTGATGTATTGCACAAACTACGTCCGTTGCTAAAAAGTAGCCTCGCTTTTGAGCAAGTAGCTAAACAACGCGGCTATACTACACACGTAAAAAGCAGGAAAATACATCATCAAGAAAGGGCAAGCAACCTTGAAATCGTACGTACTCTTCGCAATAGAAATACCCCTATAAAACTAAAATTTAATAATCAGGAGCGATTGGAAGACCTTGCCGCTCGTATAGCTGAGCAGATAGAGCCTGATAGCACTACCCTAATACGCGCTTTTTTTAGACCCTACTTTTTCTGAAAGAAAACGGGTTTACTGAGGCTACTGCCCTTGCTATGTACTCTGCCCTAATACCTATGAATTTTTATTGGAATACTACTGCTGAGGAGTTCCGCGACCGTATGCTGAAAAGAATACCATCGCTATTGGACAAAAAGAACGCCAAGCACAAGCTGAAGCACAAGGTCTTAGCCCCTATAGAGGTGAGTATTTTGGCTTCGATAGTACAAAAAGAAAGTGCTAAGGTAGACGAACGCCCTCGTATAGCTGGCGTTTATCTGAACCGTCTGCATATCAATATGCTATTGCAGGCTGACCCTACCGCTATCTTTGCGATGAAAAACCATACAGGCGACTATAATATGGTAATAAAACGAGTAACTGAAGCGCATACCCGTCTGCAAAACCCTTATAATACTTATCAAAATTATGGTTTGCCAATAGGACTTATCGCAATGCCTGACCTATCGTCTATAGAGGCTGTGCTAAAACCTGAACAACACGATTATTACTTTTTTGTGGCAGACCCTGAGAATTACGGTTACCACAAGTTTTCGCGCACTTTTTTGCAACATACCGAAAGTGCTAAAAAATACTGGAATTGGGCTAATGAGCAGGGAGTAAAATAGTGATTAATGATCAAACTAAAAAGTCCGGAAAGTTTGAGACAAACTTTCCGGACTTTTTTTATGTATTTGAGCCGGTGGAGGAGTCGAACCCACGACCCCGAGATTACAAATCACGTGCTCTAGCCAACTGAGCTACACCGGCACTTTGCTTATTTGCGGGTGCAAAGATAACACCATTTTTTTGTAAATATGCAAAATGTTTTTTTGAACATTTTTTTAAGCTAATTGATTTAGCTTTTTGTATAAATGCTCCTGCTCTTTCTTCAAATTCTCTTCTAACTTGCTTTTAAATGAGCCCTCTGCTTTTCAACAGTTCTATCAGCTACTTTATCGATTAGAGCTATCGAAAAGTATTGAAAAATTTCAGTTATAAGAGCCTTACCTTCTTCTGTTTGCATTTTGCCTGTAAAATACACAGCATCAATAATATCACCCTAAAACATAGTTGATATCTTTCTTTAAATCGCGGATACTTGCCATAGTCTAAATTATTTATTTTTGAGTGCAAAGCTAAGAAATATTTCTTATCTTTGCAAAAAAATAAAAGTAATATATGTATATCTATAATTTGACAGCAGTCATTGACGAAGGAGTTTTTCGAGGCGTGGCAACAGTGGTTAGCACACTCTTACCTGCCTGCTGTAAACGCCTCTGCATTAGTAGACAATGTACAAATAATGAGGGTATTAGATTCGACTGAAAGGCATTATGCTATCCATCACGAGATTAGCTCTGCTGCTAATTTGTCAGCTTTTTTTAGAAGAGAAAATACCACAACTTTTTGGAAGAGGCTGCTGCTACTTTTTGGCGAGAAGGCTCTTTTTTTGGGAACAAGATTGATGATTAGCGATGAAGGCTATTTAGGCTGTGTCAGCGCTTTCGTTTAGCGTTCGCTCATCGTTCGCTCATTGTTCGCTTATCCTTCGCTCATCCTTCGCTAGTGTTCGCTCAGTGTATCAGTGAAGATAGCTTCAAAAAAATGGCATAAAAAAATTGTGATACAATTATAGTAAGATGTTTGGTTTGACTTTACAAAAAAACTTATACAATATGAAAAAGGAACTTACAAATCAACAAAAGATGGATGCACGCGTTACTACTACTCGTGGCATCGTTTGCGCTACTTTCTTGTGGTGGTTATTATTACGCTGATGGGGTATATTACGACCCCGTACCTGAAAGACCTAGCTATTTGGAAATAGTAGAAGAACCTGCTTATACGCCTGTAGAAAATAGGTATACACCTAACCGCTACAAAGATTATTTCGGTGAAAAAGCACAGCAATACCGCCAAATGCCTGATACTTCGGTTACACATTTCACCGATGTAAACAGCTATCGTTCTAACGCGACTTCGGGAGCTCCTGCCTACGGAGGCTGGGGTAGCAACCCTTCGCAAGTGAATGTGAATGTGTACAACAACAGTCCGTGGGGGTATAATAGCTGGGGCTATAATAATTGGTATCCCTAATTACGGCTATGACTCATACTACAGGAAATAGAGCTCGCTGGAGCTTGTCATTTGGCTGGGGCTGGGGTAGTTATTACGACCCTTATTGGGGCTATAGTGGCTATTACGGCTATCGTCCGTACTACGGTGGGTACTATGATTACTACCCTTATTACGGATACAGTCCTTATTACGGGTATAACCCTTATTATGGGTATTATCCTTACGGAGGCTACTATCCTTATTACGGATATTATTACGATTACCGCCCAAGAGATTACTATTACGAACCAAGTCGTTCGTACGGCAATGGAGGGTCTTATAGCGGCAGAGGACGTGCTATTATAAGAGATGACAACTACAGAAGTAACGCTAACCGTTATGAAGATGGTAGAGGCTCTTATAATCGTTCGCAAAGCCAAGGATATTACAATAATAACAGCAACTATAGTGGTAGACCTTCTTACCAAAATCAGCAATACAACAATAATCAGCAGCCAACAGGTTATGAGACGAGAAGGGCCTACGAATCGAACTCTAACTATTCTGGTAGAAGTTCTAACTACAGCAATAGCAGCAGCTCTGGCAGCAATTACAGCAGTGGTTCTTCTAACAGTAGCAGCAGTAGCAGTGGAGGATACAGAAGTTCAAATCGCGATTAAAAATATTAAGAAAAGATGAGAAAAAAATCAATTATATATTATTTTTTTAGGATTTTTCTTTAGCAGCTATGGGTACTCAAGCTCAGAATTATACTGATGCTTTGCGCTATAGCACTGAAGAACTGACAGGTACCGCCCGTTTTAAGGCTATGAGCGGGGCATTTGGTGCTTTAGGGTGGCGACCCTTCAGCCATAAATATCAATCCGGCAGGGAGTGCTATTTTTCAACGCAAGTGAAATTTCGTTTAGCCTTAATAACAACAGCCAAAAAGAGATATTAACTTCTTAGACCGAAGTGATAAGAAAAAAATAACAATGATTTTAATTTCAATCACTTTCGGGGTTGTGTTTGCCATTCCTGATGTATCGCCTACTGTTAAGAAATTGAGTTTTGGGATTTAATTATCAGTTAAGCAAAACTCTTGATAACGACAAGTTTTCTTATTCGGCTTACAACACTACAGGGCTTAGACGATTACTTTTTTGGACTACGCTACCAAAGGTAATAATGGCAATCCTTTTTAGCTTTGGTACTTTTGCAAGAGGATATAATTTAAACCAGCAGGAAGAGATAGGAGAGTATTATGCTACCTTAGGACGTAGAGAGGGGTATGCTGCCCAAATGGCTTATTTGGGATTGAAGGCTGGTCTTATCAACCCTAAGACGCTTTCGGCAGACAATACGGAATATGACCTTAGTGGTGATAATCTAGAACGCTTGCAAACCTATAAAATAGAGCGTTCGGGCTATGTGAATAAATACAATTTCAACTTTGCTTCGCAAATAGGGGATTTTATTTACTTAGGAATAAACTTAAATGCGCACAACATCAACGAAAAAGGCACTATATAGTGTAAAAAGAAGACAATTTTAGAAGTTCAAACCCTTACCTACGCTATGCGAACCACAAACAATACATCAATACAACAGGTGAAGGCTTTTCGCTACAGCTAGGAAGTATTATCAAAGTAACTGATGAGTTGCGTTTAGGGGTAAGTTACCAATCGCCTACGTGGTATAAGATGAAAGAGGAGTCGCGCCAAGTGCTCTACGCTACTACAGGAGTGGCTACTACTACTTATGACCGTGATATAGAACTGGTGAAATAGGTATGGCGACCCCTATATGGTATGAACGCGAATACAAAGTTCCGCACCCCCAGTGCGTGGACTGCCAGCGCCGCATACCTGATTAAAGAAAAGAGGTATCTTAAGCATTGATTACACCTACAGAGCCTACGATAATCTGAAATTCAGAAGTAATAATATGAAAGGCTATAACAGTGCTTTTTGAGAAACCAAATGGGTGATACCTCAACCCTACGCATAGGGAGGCGAGTACAGAATACCTTTTCAAATTGATAAAAGAAGACCCTAAGAGTACTAACTTTGTGAGCTTGCGAGCTGGTTATAGATACGAACAAAGTCCGTATAGAAAAGCAGAAGCTGTAGTAGGCGATCTGACAGGGTATTCGTTTGGGGCTGGTGTAACCTTAGGTGGTATCAGATTAGACGCTTCGTATGATGTGGCTAAACAAACGAAACCTGTACCAAATGTATGAGAATGTGCTGACAACTCCTGCACAAATAAAATCTACTTATGGTAACTTCTTGTTTACCTTCACAGCGCAACTTTTTTTAGTGCGAGCTGCACAGGCAGAGTGCGAGCCGCATAGGCAAATAATTAAGAGACGGTGATGAGAAAAGCACCGTCTCATTTTTTTAGTATAAAAGCAATATTCAAAAATTTAGTATAAAACAACATTCAAAAAAAAGTATTTTTGAAATTACACAGAAATTTAGTGGATGCGGTGATTGAGGGGACTCGGTTTTATTTTTTTACCGAAAAATCAGTATGCCGATAAGGTAGTGGAAAAACTGCTGAAAAAAGATAAGCGCTGGGGAGCTCGTGATAGGGCTTTTGTGGCTGAAACAATTTACGATATAGTGCGCTGGAAACGCCTCTATGCGGAAATAGCTGAAGTATATGAACCCTTCAGCATACATAACCTGCGTCGCCTTTTTGCAGTATGGGCTACCCTGAAAGGTATTCCCCTGCCGACTGGGGAAATTATTTGAAGATACCCCTACCAGACGCATCAAAGGGAAATTTGACGAGCTTTCTAAAATACGCAAATACCGCGAATCGGTGCCTGACTGGTTAGACGCTTTGGGAGAACAAGAACTAGGCGAGGCTCTCTGGACAGATGAACTGCACAGCCTGAACAGTTTAGCCCCCGTAGTATTGCGCGTAAATACCCTAAAAATAAGTCGTGATAGACTGCAGCAACTCCTCCGCGAGGAAGGGGTAGAAAGCTATCCGCTACAGCAATATCCTGATGCTTTGCAATTGGTAGAGCGCAGCAACATCTTCAAAAAGTCAATCTTTTAAAGACGGATTGTTTGAGGTGCAAGATGCCTCTTCGCAGAAAGTAGCTCCGTTTATGCAAATAGACCATAGCGTAAAACGCATTATTGACACTTGTGCTGGAGCTGGTGGTAAAACGCTTCATCTGGCAACTCTCTTGCAAAACAAAGGTCAGATTATAGCGATGGACATTTACGAGCAAAAAGCTGCAAGAACTCAAACGGAGAGCACGCCGCAATGGGGCTTTCAACATAGAAACTAAAGCTGATAGACCCTAAGCAACTGAAGCGTATGCAAGGCACTGCCGACCGTGTGTTGATAGATGCGCCTTGTAGTGGTTTGGGAGTACTGCGCCGCAACCCTGATGCTAAATGGAAATTGCAACCTGAGTTTTTTAGACCAGATACGCACTACCCAGCAAGAAATATTGCAGCAGTACAGCAAACTGCTGAAAAAAAGGTGGTAAGCTGGTATATGCGACTTGCTCGGTATTGCCTTCAGAAAACCATCAGCAAGTAGCGACTTTCTTAGCTTCGGAAGTTGGCAAGAATTTTAAATTAGAAGCTGAAGAGGTGATTTTTGCGCATCAATCAGGTTACGATGGTTTTTATATAGCAAGGATGGTGATTTAATTAATGGTTAATGATTAATTTTTTTCTCCCTATATTTTTTTATTATATTGATATGAAAAAAATACCAACGAACTAAAAAAATAGGTGATATATATTCTCTCTACTTAAAGAGATGGAATTTTTTTACGTGTCGGCACAGATAGTTGTACAAGATGATAGCAGAGGAACCATAGCTGTTCTTTTTAGATATTTTCAGCAAAGAAGTTCCCACACTTGATGCCCTGAAGAAGGCTAAACCTTTTGTTTTAGACCACCACTATTGGAATACAACAAATTTTTACCTCTACATAGGTGAGTTATGGGCTTTCAATCCTATTTTTTTATAGGCAATAGCACACCTATTGATACCCCCTACTGATGAGCATTTAAGTACCTTTGGTATGGAGCAATTTTTCTTTGCAATACCAATGGAATCAATTGCCTGATGATTTTTAAAAAAAGAGCTTTAAAGAACAGAGACCCCCGAAACAAAAACTATAAAGATTACTCGTAGTGAGAATAAGGATTTTTACACTTCCTTATTACAAGAAAAAGCCTCTTGCCTATGAGGTTGAAAAGTTGTATTTTTGATGCTCAATTACAGTCTTTCCTAAAAGAAAACCAACAAGTAAGTGATTTAGAACTTGAAGAAGTCGATGAGGCAATTGTTGATATTTCAGCAAGTGGTATATACTCGATAGTCATACGAGATAGTCATATAGAAAAAAATAGTGCTAAACCGCTATATACAAACGCTTTATACACTTGGTGATTTTTTTCAGCAATCAAAGAAATTGTATGTCCTTTTCGAGGGAGAACTTTTGCACCTTTGGGCTTTATCAAATTTTAATAGTGGGTATCTAAAGTTCAAAGGGCTTGGAGAAGTTAGATCACTCAATATATTTTTCTGATAAAAAATTATAATGTAGATATAGCTGAAATAGCCAACACATTCCCTAACTTAGAATTCCTAAAGATTAACGGACAGAATGCTTCTTTAAGAAATATAGAGGCTTTGGCTAAGTTACAGCACTTGGAATCTGTTTGGCTGTCCGACCTTTATGATTTTTGATAGTTTTGTAAAGAAAACCGAAATGCCTAATTTGAGATCTATAAGCTTATGGTCTGTACCCAAAAGTAGTAACTGATAAGGTTAAAAAAAGAGTTTAAAGGCATTGATGAGCTGGATATTAAGCAAGCCCGTACTGATGAATGGATAAAAGCCAACTTAGATAATCCTTTAAGAAATTGGGATGGCAGAGAGGGTACTAAACCTTCGGTAGCCAAAAAAAGCAATGAAGGCATATACTGATGCTTATAAAAAAACTATCAGCTAACAAAGAGATAAGGACGAAGCTTTGAATATATTGCAAAAAAATTTCATAGCCATTTTTCAATGAGATTGATAAGAAACATCATATCGACACTTTGGAAAGAGAGGAGATTTGGGATGCTTTCAAAATCTTAGGGAGAACTCACTTCACTGACCAGTAAAACGAAAAATAGAAAGATATATTTGAAGATTTGAGAGATTTTTTTAAATGTTGTACAAATCATTATTTTGTTGTAATTTTGCACCCTTAAATATAACGAACGACCAATGAAAAAAACTCATTACATTACTATTTATTGCTTTTTGTTGCGATAGCAAAGGCTCAAATTTACACCCCTGTAAAGTGGTCTACCAGCGTTGAGAAAAATCAATGATACTGAATATTACTTGGTAGCTAAGGCTACTATAGAGGCTGGTTGGAAGCTGTACGGACAGAACATCCCGCCCAATGGACCTATTCCGACTACTTTTGAATTTGAAAAAAACGCTGACTTTGAGCTTGTAGGAAAGACCGAAGAATCGACCCCTATACTGAAGCACGACAAGGTGTTTAATATGGAGATTTCTTATTTCCACAACCAAGCGGTATTTAAACAACACATAAAATTGCTTAATAAGGCGGCGACAAGTATTAAAGGGAGTGTAGAATTTATGAGTTGTAATGACAACAACTGCTCGCCCCCAGATACAGTAGATTTGGTATTTGAACTAACCGATACTGCTGCTGCCCCCTGCAGGTGTTACCCCACAATTCACCTTTAACAATCCGCCAGCAGACAATAACGCAGTGCCTGCTACTACCGTAAGCGAAACTAAAACAGAGGCGATAAACGCTACCCCTATTCACAATCAGGGTGTTTGGACGATATTCTTTTTATCGTTTTTAGCTGGTTTTGCAGCTCTACTGACCCCTTGCGTATTCCCGATGATACCGATGACGGTGAGCTACTTTACCAAACAAAGCAAAACAAAGGCTAAAGGCATCAGAAATGCGATAACTTACGGTATTTCTATTATCGTGATTTACGTGTTATTAGGCACGGTAGTAACTGCTATCTTTGGAGCTGATGTGCTAAACGCATTTTCAAGTAGCTTTTTGTTTAACCTTATATTCTTCCTTATTTTTAGTAGTTTTTTTCTATCTCATTTTTTTAGGAGCTTTTGAAATCACCCTACCCAGCTCGTGGAGTACTAAGATTGATGCCCAAGCCGACCGCAGTGGTTTTGTAGGTATCTTCTTTATGGCATTGGCCTTAGCCATTGTATCTTTCTCGTGCACAGGGCCCTATAGTAGGTTCTTTATTAGTACAAGCTGCCTCGCAAGGGGTATCGCCCCTATTATGGGAATGTTTGGTTTTTCATTAGCTATAGCCTTGCCTTTTGCACTATTTGCAGCTTTCCCAGGGTGGTTGCAATCACTGCCAAAATCAGGTGGTTGGATGAACACTGTGAAAGTAGTATTGGGCTTTTTGGAATTGGCATTAGCATTTAAATTCTTATCGAATGCTGACTTAGTGGTACAATATCACTGGATAGAACGCGAAGTATTTATCGCTATTTGGATAGCTATATTTGGCGCCCTTTCGTTATACTTATTTGGAAAAATACGTTTGCCACACGATGATGCTTCTGACCGCATATCAGTAGGGCGACTCATTTTGGGGCTGCTCACTTTGAGTTTTCACTATCTATATGATACCAGGGTTATGGGGTGCCCCTCTGAACCTTATCAACGCTTTTCCGCCCCCACAACACTATAGCGAATCGCCATATGGAGTAGGTAAAGGAGCCGTTGGGGTAGAAGAAGGCGCGCTACCTGAAGGAGCCCACCTATTTAAGCCTCATAACATCATAACCTTTGACGACTACGAGAAAGGATTGGCCTACGCTAAACAACAAAATAAGCCGGTACTATTAGATTTCACAGGCTGGTCGTGCGTAAACTGCCGCCGTATGGAGCAAAACGTATGGCCTAAGCCGCAGGTGTTAGATATACTCAAAAACGAAGTAGTACTTATCTCGCTATACGTAGATGACAAACGTCCGCTACCAGAGAGTGAAGTGAAACCATCGCAAATAAGAGAAGGCAAACTCATTAAGACTATAGGTCAGAAATGGAGTGAGTTTCAGACTCTGAAATACAAAGCCAACACACAGCCTTTTTATGTGCTGATGAACCACGAGGGCGAAAATTTAGTAGCCCCTATAGGGTATACCCCCGATACCGATGATGCTGATGAGTTTTACAAATGGCTCAGAAAAAGGTATCACCGCCTTTGGCAAATAATAGCATTGAGCCCACTTTAAAAAAAGTAAGGCCTGTTTAAAATGTTTATATTTCACGATAATAATCTTCGATTTATGCCGTTATCTGGAGTATTTTTTTCGTATCTTTGCACCATCAATCAAACAGAATGACTATGTTTAAAAAAAGACAGATCCGAATCCTCAGTTAGATATATTCACGGCTCCCTCAATGCAGTTAGGAAGTCGTGCTTCAAAGAAGTATTCTGACCCCAACTCATGGCATAACCAGTTTTATAGTCTCGTGACAACCAAGATTGATGAGGAGATATTCAAGCCTTTGTTCCCTGAAGGCAAGAAGAGCGGTCGCCCAAATGCCTCCATCCGCATACTCGTGGCTATGTCTGTCTTAAAGGAGGGATTCGGTTGCAGCGACGAGGATCTGTTTGAGAAGTGCGAGTTTGACCTTCTGACCAGAAAGGCTCTCGGCATGGAACTTCTGACTGATGTAACCCCATCAATAGATACATATTATCTGTTTCGCCGCCGCATCTGCGAATATCAGGAAAGAACTGGCTTTGACCTGATGCAGCTCTGCTTCGAGCAGCTTGCTGGCAAGCATGTACACCTTCTCAAGATATCAGGCAAATGCGTCCGTATGGACAGTAAGCTTATCGGCAGCAATATCGCTCGCCAGTCTCGCTATGAACTGATACATACAACTCTGGTCAAGTTCCTCAAGACATGCACGCTTACCCATCTCTCCCCAGAGCAGGAAGAACGGGCAAAGGAATACTTGAAAGAGGATTCCTCCAAGACAGTTTATCGCTCTGACTCTGATACGCTTCAGAGCAATCTTGCCAGAATTGGTAATTTCATCATGGAGATGCTGGCAGCTTTTCCTGCTACTTCTCCTGCACATGATCTTCTTCAGCGTCTGTTTGATGAACAGTATGTCGTAATGGACGGAAAGGCTGTACTTCGAGACAAGAAGGAGGTAAAGGCAGACAGCCTTCAGAATCCTAACGATCCTGATGCAACCTATCGTGCCAAGAACGACCAGAAGGTGCAAGGCTATGTGACCAACATCACAGAGACTGTAGAGGAAGGCAAGCCTAACATCATCACTTCCGTTCAGGTTGAAACTGCAGTATTTGCAGACTGCCATTTCCTTCAGGAGGCTGTGGAAAACAGTGAACGTGTCACGGATTCTACGATTGAAGACCTGTATGCAGATGGTGCCTATCAAAGTCCAGACAATCGAGAGTTTGCAAAGAACCACAATGCCATGCAGCTCAAGACTGGCAAGATGCAAGGTGGATGCAGATGGGAACTGATACCACATGACGAGGATGGTCTTACCGTCAGGGAAATTGCTACTGGCAACACCTACGAGGGCAGTCAAAGCCGTCACAAAGCAGGGCTCCAGAAAGCGATGGAGAATCCTATGGAACAACAAAACCGGTTGGCGTTACTTTGAAGACAAAGACATTAAAGCCTATCAGCTAAGGAAGCAGATAGAAAGCCTTCCTTTGGAGGAACAGCATAAACGGAATAACGTAGAAGCCGCCATGTTCCAATACAGTTTTCATACACGTAATGGCAAGACCCGATACAGGGGCTTGCTCAAACATCGTATGCATGCATATTGCAGATGTATGTGGATGAACCTCCGAAGGATGGTAATATTCCAGATTTCAACATTTCAAAGATCGATATTTGCCCTTTTTCGGGCCTATCAGAGAAGCTTTCGGCTCTTTCATGGCAATTTCTCGAAAGGTATTCACCTGCGAAGCCGATTGCTATGTTTCACTCAGAATGACCACACTGGTCAGACTGGATTCAAAATATGCCCCTTTTTAAAGTGGGCTCAGCATTTAAATGAAAAACAAACTCTACATACTCCCTACTATTATCGGCATAACCTCAGCGATAGGGATTATCTTTGGGACGGCAGTTAGCTAATTTTTACATTCCGAAACCGCCACCACCCTCCCCTTCCCTATCAGCGATATAGACACCGTGCCCGAAAAACCCTTATAAGGTAAAAACTCGGACGGCTGATAGACTATATAGAGGAGGATTATGTGGATAATGTAAATACCGATAGTATAGTAGACCTGACCATCAATAGTATATTGCGAAAGTTAGACCCCCACTCTACCTACATCTCGAAAACAGATATACAAGAAGTAGCCGAGACAATGAGTGGCAAATTTGTAGGGGTGGGCATCAGTTTCTATATGTATAAAGATACGATAGCCGTTATCAGACCTATAGAAGGAAGTGATGCTATGAAGAAAGGTATCCGTTTTGGCGACCGCATACTGATGGCTAACAAAGACACCCTCTTTAAGAAACGGTTAAGCACCGATAAGATAAAGAATATACTGAAGGGGGAAATGGACTCGAGGGTAGACCTGACCATATACCGAAAGAGCAAAGACAGTATTTTCAGAATTCCTATTGAGCGGAAATTTATACCTATAAAAAAAGTATAGATTGCTTTCTACAAGGTGAACGATACGCTGGGGTATATACGAATGAACCGATTTGCTGAGACTACCTACAACGAATTTTTCGACTGCTCTTAAAGCTCTTGAAAAAGAAGGGGTAAACAGCCTTATACTTGACTTGCGCAACAATAGCGGAGGGTTTCTTAAATGTAGGCATACAAATAGCTGATGAGTTTTTGCCTAAAAACAAAATGATAGTGTTTACCAAAAACAACCGCAAAGAGATAGAAGAGACCTACTCTACTGAAGGGGGGCTATTTGAAGATAAGCCCGTGTTTATATTGGTAAATGAAAACACTGCCTCAGCCAGCGAGATAGTAGCAGGAGCGCTACAAGACAACGACCGAGGCGTGATAGTAGGCAGACGCACCTTTGGGAAAGGATTAGTACAGAGCGAAATGCCCTTACCCGATGGGTCGGCAGTACGGCTAACCACTGCGCGCTATTACACCCCTACAGGGCGATCTATACAGAAGCCTTACGGTTTGGGACACCAGCGAGGGAGTTTTCAGATAGACAATGCTACCGTGCCTGACTCGCTGAAGTTTACCACCCCTAAGGGAAAAGTAGTATATGGCGGTGGCGGTATTTACCCCGATGTATATGTGCCTATAGATATGAAGCCCGAAAACTATTTGGTAAATGAAGTGCTACGCTCGGGGCTCACCAATTTCTTTCTGTTTGAGTATTTAGACAGCCACCCATCGCTAAATAGCAAGCCCCACAAGACATACTTTATAACCGACTATAAAGTGCCGAAAGAGATGCTAATCGCCTTTGCTAAATTCTTAAGAAACAGGCGCATCAACCTAAATTTTAGCAAGAACAGCAATGAGATAGCTAAACACCTGAAGGCGAGCTTGGCTGAAATATGGTTTAACAACAATGTAGCGGGGCTTATTAGAAATCAGCACGATTTTTACATAGATGAATGCCTACACTACTACCACCACAAAAGCACCTCTACTACTAAGAAAGCAGTGAAGAAGCAAGCAACAAAAACTAATAAAAAGAGTACAAAATAATATATGAGTAAGAATCTAACATCAAGAAGTGAAGACTATTCGAAATGGTATAACGAATTGGTAGTAAAAGCCGATTTGGCAGAGAGTTCTGGCGTGCGCGGCTGTATGGTAATTAAGCCTTACGGCTATGCTATATGGGAAAAAAATGCAAGCCGAACTCGACAGAATGTTTAAAGAAACAGGGCATACGAATGCTTATTTCCCTATATTTATACCTAAAAGCTATTTTGAGGCAGAAGAAAAGAACGCTGAAGGTTTTGCTAAAGAATGTGCGGTAGTAACCCACTACCGACTAAAAACTGACCCCAATGAGAAAGGGAAGCTAATAGTAGACCCTGAAGCAAAAATTAGAAGAGGAGTTAATAGTGCGCCCTACCTCAGAATCTATCATCTGGAGTACGTACAAAAACTGGATACAGTCATACCGCGACCTACCTATCCTTATCAACCAATGGGCAAACGTAGTGCGCTGGGAAATGCGCACGCGCCTATTCCTGCGCACAGCAGAGTTTTTATGGCAAGAAGGGCACACTGCCCACGCTACTAAAGAAGAGGCTATAGAAGAATCGGAAAGAATGATGAATGTATATGCCAACTTTGTAGAAAACTTTATGGCAGTGCCTGTAATCAGAGGGTTTAAAACAGAAACCGAGCGTTTTGCCGGGTGCTGACGAAACCTATTGTATAGAAGCAATGATGCAAGACGGGCAAAGCCCTTACAAGCCGGTACTTCGCACTTCTTAGGACAAAACTTCGCTAAGGCTTTTGATGTGAAATACGCTACCAAAGACGGTAAGCAAGAATACGTATGGGCAAGCTCTTGGGGAGTATCGACCCGCTTGATGGGTGCCCTTATTATGACCCATAGCGATGACAATGGTTTAGTATTGCCTCCTAACTTAGCCCCTATACAGGTAGTAATCGTACCTATCTACAAAGGAGCAGCCCAATTAGAAAGCGTAAGAGAGCGCATCAGTCCGCTAATGGAGGCTCTCAGAAAGCAAGGTATTAGTGTGAAGTTTGACGACCGCGATACTCAATCACCAGGGTTTAAGTTTCACGAATACGAACTAAAAGGTGTACCTGTACGCTTAGCTGTAGGGCAACGCGATTTAGAAAATAACACCTTTGAAGTAGCGAGACGCGACACCCTAACCAAAGAAATCGTAAGTGGAGATGACATCATAGCACACATTGCTCAATTATTGAAGGAAATACAAGAGAATTTGTACAAAAGAGCTTTTAGCCTACCGCGACAGCCACATAACAGAAGTGAACTCGTACGAAGAGTTTAAAGAACTGTTAGAAACCAAAGGCGGCTTTTTTGCAGCTCACTGGGACGGCACTGCTGAAACAGAAGCTAAAAATAAAAAGAAGAAACTAAGGCTACTATCAGATGTATTCCTTTAGATGCTAAAGAAGAAAGTGGCGTATGTATGTACTCTGGTAAGCCTTCAAAGAAAAAGAGTTTCTGTTTGCTAAGGCCTATTAAAAAAAGAAAAAAAGTACTGAAAAAAATTTGGTAGTTATGCTAAAAAAAGCATACCTTTGCCTTATAATAATTAAAAAAACATAATTACGATGAAAAAAATCATTTTATCATTAGTAGCAGTTTTTTTGCTTTTGGTGCTGTATCAGCACAAAAATTTAGTATCTTCTAAAGGAGAACAATATCTTCCAAAAACAAGGAGATTGGTCTATTGGTTTCAATGCAGGTAATGCTTTGAGATATGTTGGTAATGCTTTCAATGGCAACACTGGTAACAGCTCTGCAGATCTTTTTGAAGGACAAAACGTTCTTAACTTTGGGCAAGGAGTATTTTCTTCTACTGCTTCAGTAATTACTTTTTGTAGGTAAAAAGTTTGATACTGACAACACTGCAACTCGCTACACAGCGAGCTTTAACTTCAACTTCGAAAAAAACAAAAAGACGTTGATGGTACTAGCAGTTTTGGTTTAGTAGCTGGCTATGGTAAAGAGTGGAGAAAAGGTACTACTCGCCTACAAGGTTACTACGGTGTAGATGGTTTAGTAGGTTTAGTTTCTCCTGCTAAAAAAACAATTCGGATTTGGAATTGGTGCACAAGGTTTTGCAGGAGTTGAATACTTTATCTTTCCCTAAAGTAGCTCTTGGTGCTCAATACACTTATGGTGTAGGTTTAGAATATGCTAGCAACGACAGCAACAATAGAAATGAAACTTTAACATTGGAAATGCAAATGGTTTTGGGAGTTATTTCTGCAACTCTTAACGCATACTTCTAATAGATACTGTCTGTTAGACTTTTAAAAAAATTAGGGCTGAGTCTTTATAGATTCAGCCTTTTATCTTTATAAATAAAAAAATATGATTTGGGAAAAACTACTTTCGCTTAATAAATACGGCGACACTACTACAAGACTGCGTATTAATGAAGATGAAACGCGCTTGAGCTTTGATATGGACTACGACCGCGTGGTCTTTTCGAGTGCCTTTAGGAGTCTGCAAGACAAAACACAGGTGATTCCGCTTTCTAAAACAGGCTTTGTACACACGCGTCTGACCCATAGTATAGAGGTATCGGTAGTAGGGCGCAGCTTAGGACGTGCCGTAGGAAAACATCTGCTAACGAAGTACCCCCATCTGCGTGATTTAGGCTACCAGACCAACGATTTTGGCGCTATTATTGCAGCTGCTTCGGTAGCACACGACATCGGCAATCCGCCCTTTGGACATAGTGGTGAAAAGGCTATAGGTGAGTTCTTCCAATTCAAAAAAGGTACTGCTATTAAACATCTACTGACAGAGGCAGAGTATGCTGACCTATGCAATTTTGAGGGTAATGCCAATGGTTTTAGAATCGTAAACGAGTCGCGATTGGGGGTTGAAGGAGGATTGCGCCTTACCTACGCTACGCTGGGAGCTTTTACCAAATATCCTAAAGAATCGCTACCCATTCAACCTACTAAAAATATAGCTGACAAGAAATACGGCTTTTTTCAGGGTGATAAAGCATTTTTTAAGGAAGTAGCCGATACTTTAGGGGCTTATATCTAACAGCCAACAAGGTGAATTGCGATATGCACGCCACCCGCTGGCTTTCTTAGTAGAAGCTGCCGATGATATATGCTATACCATTATCGATTTTGAAGATGGTATCAATTTAGGACTTATCAGCGAAGAGGTAGCCTTAGAATATATGGGGGGGCATCATATCGGATAGAATACACCGCGACAAATACGCTAAACTACAGACCAAAGAAGAGCGCATAGCCTATCTGAGAGCTGTGGCTATCGGTGCTTTAGTGCAAGATGCTACCGAGATTTTTTTATAGAAAATGAAGACGCTATACTAAACGGCAACTTCCACCAATCGCTATTGAGGCTCAGCAAATACCGCCACCAAATAACCGATGTGATAGACTGTAGTGTAGAGCATATCTACCAATCGGACGAGGTAGTAGAGAAAGAAGTGCAAGGGTATGTAATTTTGCAGCATCTTTTAGACATCTTTTTTTACTGCTATTATCAACTTTGAAAACGGTAGAGAGACCTCTTTTGATAAATTATTGCTAAAAAAAGTTGCCCTGAAAAGTATCAGAAAAAAAGGCAGTATTTACGACAAAGTGATGGGCATCACCTGCTATATAGCGAGTTTGACGGACAGTAAAGCAGTAGAATTGCACCTAAAAACGGCGAGTAGCGCTAAAAAAATATAATTTATAAAACACTGATAATCAGCATAAATAAAATAAAATTAAAAAAAGTTGTAATTTTTTTGCCGAAAAAAATTTGCAGGTAATGAAAAAAATTGTTGTACTTTTTGCAACCGCAATGAAGAAATGAATTGCACATCACTAAAGGTCTGGTAGTTCAGCTGGTTAGAATACATGCCTGTCACGCATGGGGTCGCGGGTTCGAGTCCCGTCCAGACCGCTTCATAAGATTTAGTTGTGTTGTTTTTGTGTAAATATTTTTTTACACGGGTTTATAGTAAACCAATGAAAGCTTTCCTTTGTAAGGAGAGCTTTTATTTTTTGTGCTAATTATAAATTGTGAATTAGCAAATTATCCGTACCTTTGTCGCCCGAATCATTACGATGACAATGAAGAGCAAAGAAATACTTATAAAAGGAGCCAAACTACATAATCTTAAAAGATATAACGGTAGGTATCCCTCGCAACCAATTGGTAGTAATAACAGGGCTATCGGGGTCTGGCAAATCGAGCTTAGCTTTTGATACCCTCTACGCTGAAGGGCAGCGCCGCTATGTAGAAAGCCCTATCATCATACGCACGTCAGTTTTTAGGACGGCTTGACAAACCTAAAGTAGATAATATTATCGGGATTGCGCCCGCTATTGCTATTGAGCAAAAAGTCAATACTTCTAACCCACGCTCTACGGTAGGTACTTCAACAGAAATATACGACTATCTAAAATTGCTCTTTGCCCGTATCGGAAAGACCTACTCCCCCATATCGGGCAAGGAAGTAAAAAAACACACTGTAACTGATGTGGTAGAGGCTGCCCTCGCCTACCCTGACGGCACTAAGCTGCTGCTATTAGCCCCTATTAGTATCCCTAAAGACCGCACTGTAGAACAAGTGCTAAAATTGCTACTACAGCAGGGCTATGCGCGTATATTGCACCAAGGAGAAGTGATACGATTGGAGGAAGACAATCTACCTAAGAAATTAGGTAAATTTCAGTTGGTAGTCGACCGGATAGTGGTGCAGCACAACGAGGATTTTCAGCACCGATTGGCAGATGCTGTAGAAACCGCTTTCTTTGAAGGAAAAGGCGAATGTATGCTACAAGAAGTGGAATCGGAAGTACTAAAACACTTCAGCAACCGCTTTGAGATGGACGGCATCACTTTCTTAGAACCCAATGTGCATCTTTTTAGCTTCAACAATCCTTACGGGGCTTGTCCCGAATGCGATGGCTATGGTGATACGATAGGGCTCGACGAAGACCTTATCGTACCCAACACAGGGCTATCGGTATACGAAAACGCTATCTACCCTTGGCGTGGTGAAACAATGAGTTGGTTTCGCGACCAGTTGGTAAACAACGCCTATAAATTTGACTTCCCGATACACAAACCTTGGGTATGAACTCAGTGCCGAACAACGACAATTAGTATGGGACGGCAATAAATACTTCACAGGGCTGACAGACTTTTTTAAAGAATTAGAAGAAAAGAGCTACAAGATACAAAACCGAGTATTATTAGCGCGCTATCGCGGAAAAACACATTGCCACAGCTGCCACGGCAGACGACTTCGGAAGGAGGCTAACTACGTGAAAAATACAAGGAAAAAAAGCATCTCGGATTTGGTAGAAATTTCTATAGAAAAGCTACAAGCATTTTTTTAGAGAATTAACCCTTTCGCCCTACGAGCAAGAGGTAGCTAAACGGCTACTGATAGAAATCAACAGCAGGCTACAGTTCTTAAGCGATGTAGGCTTGGGGTACTTAACGCTAAACCGCAAATCGAACACGCTATCGGGTGGTGAGAGTCAGCGTATTAACTTAGCAACCTCATTAGGCAGTAGTTTGGTCGGCTCGATGTACATACTTGACGAACCGAGTATAGGGCTACACCCACGCGACACTCATAGGCTTATAAAAGTGCTGAAATCGCTGCGTGACTTAGGCAATACGGTGATAGTAGTAGAGCACGATGCTGATATAATGAAAGCCGCTGACTACATCATAGACATAGGGACCTGAAGCAGGTACTCACGGAGGTGAAGTAGTAGCTGCTGGCACTTATGAACAACTGCTAAAAGCAGACACCCTAACAGGAAAATACCTCAGCGGACGCTTAAGCATAGAACCTCCTAAGAAAAGGCGCACCTCGCCCCACTACATCAGTTTAATCGGTTGCCGAGAAAACAACTTGAAGAATATAGATGTGAGTTTTCCTCTGGATATGCTAACCGTAGTAACAGGGTGTATCGGGTAGTGGCAAAGTCGACCTTGATAAAGAAGTTGCTTTATCCTGCTATGCAAAAAGAGCTAAATGCAAGCAACGAAAAAGATAGGGCAATTCACCCGCATAGAAGGCAAATACAAACAGCTGCAAAGCGTGGAGTTTGTAGACCAAAACCCTATAGGCAAATCGAGTCGCTCTAACCCTATCACCTACCTAAAAGTATATGACGACATTCGCAACCTTTACGCTAACCAAAAATTGGCTAAGATGCGTAACTTTTCGGCTAAGCATTTTTTTCTTTCAACGTAGATGGAGGACGCTGCGAGGTGTGCAAAGGCGAAGGAGAGGTGACCATAGAAATGCAGTTTATGGCAGATGTACACCTGACTTGCGAAGCCTGTGGCGGTAAGCGTTTCAAAAAAAAGAAGTGTTAGAAATAACTTACGAAGGGAAAAACATAGATGACCTGCTGAACACTACTATTGACGATGCCGTGGCTTTCTTTGCCGCTCATAAGCAAACAAAAATAGCAGAGAAACTCAAACCCCTACAAGATGTAGGCTTGGGGTACGTAACCTTAGGGCAATCATCTTCTACCCTTATCGGGTGGGGAAGCGCAACGCATTAAATTAGCCTCGTTTTTTTATCAAAATCGGAGAGCAAAGAAAAGGTGCTTTTTTTATCTTTGACGAACCTACTACGGGCTTGCATTTTCACGATATACGCAAGCTCTTAGACTCGCTACAAGCACTGATAGAAAAAAAGGGCATTCGGTAATAGTGATTGAGCACAACTTAGAGATGATAAAATGTGCTGACTACATAATAGATTTGGGCTTAGAAGGAGGCGAAAAAGGAGGTTCTATAATAGCAAAAAGGCACCCCCGAAGAGATAGCCAAATGCAAAGAAAGCTATACAGGCATAGCGCCTAGCTAATGACAAATGACAAATGTTTGTTGCTAATTGACAATTATTTTGTACTTTTGCCGCGAGAATGAATATTATCTAAATTTTTAGAATGATGAATACCATAACAAAAACTAACTTTAAATTTCCCAAACAAAAATCAGTATACAGAGGGAAAGTACGCGATGTGTATCAGCTGAAAGATGATACCCTCATAATGATTGCTACCGACCGTATTTCAGCTTTTGACGTTATCCTTCCTAAAGGGATACCTTACAAAGGACAAATACTCAACCAAATGGCTGTACGCTTCTTAGAGCAAACTGAAGATATAGTACCCAACTGGCTAACTGCCTCGCCCGACTCTAACGTATCTATAGGGCAGGTATGCGAACCCCTAAAAGTGGAAATGGTAATACGTGGCTACTTGGCCGGACACGCTGCTCGTCTGTACAAAAACGGCAAGCGTATGCTATCAGGGGTAGCGCTACCTGAAGGATTGAGAGAGTTTGATATTTTTCCCTCAGCATCCTATCATCACCCCTGCTACAAAGGCAGAACAAGGGACTACACGATGAAGATATATCGCGCGAGGAGATTATCAGAAGAGGTATCGTAAGTGAAGAAGACTATCGCCTAATGGAGAAATACACTTATGCTCTTTTTGCTCGTGGCAGCGAAATAGCCTCAAAACACGGACTTATATTAGTAGATACTAAATACGAATTTGGCAAGACACGCGATGGCGAAATAGTGCTTATAGACGAAATTCACACTCCGGATTCTTCTCGTTACTTCTACAAAGAAGGATATGACGAACGACAAGAAAAAAAGGAGAACCCTCAAATACAACTATCGAAAGAATTTGTACGCCAATGGCTTATCTCGCAAGGCTTCCAAGGTGAAAAAGGACAAAAAGTGCCTGAAATGAGTGATGCTTATGTGCAATCGGTTTCAGACCGCTATATAGAACTCTACGAGAATATAATGGGCGAGAAAGTTTATACCAGGTGATACTACTGATATAGAAGGGACGTATCTATGAAAAATGTAGAGAAATATTTGAAGAGTTAAAAAAATCACTAAAAAAATGAATACACTTACCATTGACATATTAGACCCTAGTGCAGAAACTGCTCTAAATGAATTGGCAAGTAGAAACTTAATAGCCGTAAGAGAGCAAAAAGGGTTTTTCGGCTATTCTTGAAAAAAATTTCGGAAACAAGCTAATAATGCCCCTTCATTAGAGGAAATTACTGAGGAAGTAGAAGCGGTAAGAAGAAAACGCTATGAAAAAAAGCCATATAAAAAAAGTTATTATAGATACTAATTTATGGATTCACTTTCTTATAAGCAAAGATTTTTTTCAGCTTTTGATCACCTTTTAAATGAAGAAGTTGTTTTTAGTTTTTAGCAAAGAACTTTTAGAAGAGTTTTTTTAGAGGTAGCACAACGCCCTAAGTTTCAAAGATTTTTTTAGTTTGCAAAGTGTATATGACCTTTTAGAAATTATTCAAAGAAAAGCTATTTTTTTGTAGAAGTAATTAGCGAGGTTGTAGTCTGTAGAGATTATAAAGATAATTTTTTTACTTGCTCTTGCTAAAGATGCTAAAGCCGATTTTTATTCTCACAGGAGATAACGATTTATTAGTTTTAAACCCTTTTGAGGAAACAAGTATCATTACTATAAATACTTTTTTTGAGTATTTATGGATAATCATTAGTATTAAGGGTATGCAAATTTATAGGGTACAATTTTGAATCACGATATATACATATCATTGGGGAGCAATCTGGGGAACCGGAAAGCATACTTGCAGCAGGCTATTGAAGGAATTGCTATGCGAGTAGGTACTATCGTTGATATTGCCCCTATTTACGAAACACCTTCGTGGGGTTTTGCAGGCGAGGCATTCCTGAAATACTTGTTTGTTATGTAAGTCCTTTCTGTCGCCAGAAGAAGTGTTATCGCAATTACTACAGATAGAACACGAGTTAGGAAGAGAGCGCGTACCCAACCAAAAGGGGTATCAATCGCGCACTATCGACCTTGATATACTGTTTTATGACGATAAGGTCATCAATAGTGAACTACTGACAATACCACACCCTCTGCTACACAGACGCAAGTTTGTACTACGCCCCTTAGCTGCCCTCGATGAACAGAAAGTACACCCTATACTACAGAAAAACAATAGGTGAACTGCTACGCACTACCGATGACCCATCGCCTGTGCAACGCCTATCTGACCAACTGACATTCCCTGCACAGAAATCACCTTTTCTGAACTATAAATATATAGCTATAGAAGGGAATATAGGCTCTGGGAAGACTACATTGGCAACTAAGATAGCTGAAGACTTTAATGCAAAGCTTATCTTAGAGCAGTTTTCTGACAATCCTTTCTTGCCTAAATTCTACGAAAATCCTAAACAATACGGTTTTTACCTTAGAAATGTCGTTCTTAACAGAGCGCTACCAACAAATGCGAGAGCAGCTTGCCCAAATGGATTTGTTTAAGGAGTTTGTAGTATCAGATTACGATATATTTAAATCGCTTATCTTTTCTAAAGTTACTCTTAGCGAAGATGAGTTTGTACTATACCGAAAGCTCTTCTACCTACTCTACAACCAAATTATCAAGCCTGATTTGTACGTATTCTTATACCAGAACACTGACCGCCTGATTGAGAACATCAAAAAGCGTGGAAGAGCGTATGAACAGAATATATCACCTGATTATCTGAAGAAAAATACATTACGGATATTTAGATTTCATACAGAAAGAAATACCGCTATCAACTCACTCATTATCGATGTTACTGATCTCGATTTTTGTAAAAGCATTATAACCATTATGAACTTATCATTGAGAAGATAAGAGAGTGTAATTAATTTTATAAAAAAACATAAGAAAATGTCAGCTGTTAGAAAAGAATACAAAACGCGTAACTACCAAATCGGTAGTAGAAATGAAAGCCAATGGCGAGAAGATATCAATGCTTACTGCCTACGATTATACTTTTGCTAAATTATTAGACAGTGCAGGTATTGATGTACTATTAGTAGGTGACTCTGCCAGCAACGTAATGGCAGGACACGAAACTACCCTACCTATCACCTTAGACCAGATGATTTATCACGCTTCTTCTGTTATAAGAGGCGTTACGCGTGCTTTGGTAGTAGTAGATTTGCCTTTTGGTACTTATCAGTCTGACCCTAAGAAAGCATTGCGTTCGGCTACTCGCATAATGAAAGAGAGCGGGCTCACGCTATCAAATTAGAAGGGGGTAAAGAGGAAGCAGAGAGCATCAGACCAATAGTAAATGCTGGCATACCCGTAATGGGACACTTAGGACTCACTCCGCAATCCATACACCAATTTGGGGGTTTTGGTCTGCGCGCAAAAGAAGAAGCTGAAGCTCAAAAACTAAAAGAAGATGCTAAACTATTAGAACAGTTAGGTTGTTTTGCAATAGTATTAGAGAAAATACCTGCTGCTTTGGCTGAAGAGGTAGCTAAGAGCGTACGCATACCTATCATAGGTATCGGGGCTGGAAATGGTGTTGATGGACAAGTATTAGTAATGCACGATATGTTGGGAATGAGCAATGAGTTTCACCCTAAGTTTCTTTGCGCAAATATGCTAACCTACAAGAAGTTATCAACGAAGCAGTAACCCACTATATAGCCGATGTTAAAAAGCGTTGACTTTCCTAATGAAAACGAAAGTTATTAGAATGCAGAAAAATGTTTAGACATCAAGGGAAAAGTCGGACTGCCAAACATAATTTACAAATAGCCGTAGTGCTCTCATTCGTTGCAGGAATGGTGAACGTTACCGGCTTTTTGTTTATGGGTAAACTCACCACCAATGTTACTGGGCATTTTGCTTACTTCATCTACGATGTATCTGTAGCCGAGTTTTGGAAAGGGCTTATCTACTTCCTTTATATCTTTGCTTTCTTAGCGGGGTCTTTCTGCTCTGGACTACTGATAGAATACGCTAATTATCACCGCAAACACAATAAATACCTCGCCCCTACCCTATTAGAATGCTTTTTATTATTATCGGTATGGGGACTGAACACTTTCTCAATAGGTGGTATACCCCAGAATATAACTGCTTGTATGCTACTCTTCGCTATGGGGCTACAAAATGCCTTCGTTACTAAAATATCTAATTCGGTAGTGCGTACTACCCATCTAACAGGGCTCTTCACCGACCTTGGTATCGAACTATCGCAACTGCTTTACCTTCATAAAAATCACTATGAAACATATTTGATAGAACTACGCAACCGCATACGGCTGCGGCTGTTTATCATTACCTTTTTCTTCTTAGGAGGCTTCTGCGCAGGCTATTTCTATATAGCCCAACAATGGCAACTCTATACTTTACTACTCTCTGTTGCTATCTTATTATTAGGACTCTTCTATGACGGAATGCGCTTCTTTTACTTTAGAAATAAACGACATTATGAAACTTACAACAAACGCCGAAAACGTAGACGTGCTATACGAAGACAATCACGTAATAGGCATAAACAAGCGCGTGGGTGACATCGTGCAGGGCGATCAAAACCGGCGATATCCCTCTTAGCGAACACCTAAAGGCTTACCTGAAAAAGAAATACAACAAACCTGGTGAAGCATACCTCGGTGTAGTACATCGGTTAGATCGTCCTACCACTGGGGTAGTTCTTTTTGCTAAAACCTCCAAAGCCCTCAGTAGGCTAAATGCTATGTTTGCCGACAAAGCGCAGGTACAGAAAAACCTATTGGGCATTAGTAGATGCAATGCCTCCTGCTACAGAAGGCACTCTTACCCACTGGTTAGTGCGCAATGAAAAACAAAACAAATCAGTAGCGCATAATAAAGAAGTGCAGCACAGCAAAAAAGCCGTACTGCACTATAAATTATTGAAGTCTTTTGACCATTATCACCTATTAGAAATAGACCTTATAACAGGTAGGCATCACCAGATAAGAGCGCAATTAGCCGCTATAGGACTACACATAAAAGGCGACCTAAAATACGGCGCTAAACGCTCTAACCCCGATGGGGGCATCTGTTTGCACGCCTATAAGCTCACTTTTGAGCACCCCGTGAAGAAAGAAGTCATCAGTATTGAAGCAGCCCCTAATTGGCAATTAGGCAAATAGCTGATTAGCGATACATCGCTTCTATCTCACGACTATAATTAGCATAAATCACCTTGCGGCGAAGCTTAAGCGTAGGAGTAATCTCATTGCGCTCAATAGAAAAAGCAGTAGGCAGCAGGGTGAATTTTTTTATCTGCTCATAATCAGGCAAATCACTTTGGAACTTCTGCAACTGCTTGCCTATATACTCTATTACCTGACTGTGCTTAATGAGGTCTGCTGTGTTTTTATATTTAATATTGAGGTCTTTGAATGCCTGAGTAAGCATCTCATAATTAGGCACTATCAAAGCTGATACAAACTTCTTACCATCGGCTATCACCGCTATTTGCTCAATAAGGTTATACTTGCCCACCTTACCTTCTATCAGCTGAGGGGCTATATATTTTGCCGTTAGAAGTCTTCATTAACTCTTTAATGCGCTCGGTGATGAAAAGATTATTATTCTCGTCTATTTTACCGGCATCACCCGTACGCAAAAAGCCATCAGGAGTAAAAGCCTTAGCCGTTTCCTCAGGGTTCTTATAATACCCCTTCATCACCATACCTCCTTTTACTAATATCTCATTATCCTCGCCTATGCGCACTTGCACATTGGGCATTAGTGTACCTACTGACTGTAAATTAAAACGATTATCACCCCAACAAGATACAGTAGCCGTAGTTTCGGTCATTCCGTAGCCCAATTTCACATTAATGCCTATCGATTGGAAAAAAACGCCCCTATACTCGGCTCAAGATTAGCACCCCCGCAAGGCATAAACTTAATACGCCCGCCCAAGACCGCTTTGAGCTTGGAATACACCAATTTATCAAAGAAATTATACGCTTTTTTCAACAAAAAGGAAGGCTTGCGGTTTTGCTCTTTGAGGGTTAATACCCTGCGACCTGTTTTGACCGCCAATTTGAAGAGCATTCGCTTTCCAAATGAAGCTGCATCGGCCTTATCGTGGACGGTAGCGAATATTTTCTCATAGAAACGCGGCACGGCACACATCAGCGTAGGACGTACCTCAGCAAGAGCTTCGCGCACCAAATTAGTATCTTCTAAATAATAAACCACAATGGCTTTGTAAAGACAGAAGGACGTCCAAGCGCGCTCATACACGTGCGTTAGCGGTAAGAACGACAGCGAAGAGTCGGTGTTATCTACGTCAAGCCTTTGCGCGTGGCCGACCATCTGATAAGCCAGATTTTTCGTAAGTGAGCATTACCCCTTTAGGCTCGCCCGTAGTACCCGAAGTGTAGATAACCGTAAAGAGGTCAGATAAATCTCTGCTATCAATGCGCTGCTGTAGCGCATCATCTAACGCTTCATTATTGCCTAAAGCCAAAAAGTCCGTCCAGTGGATAGAGTATTTTTGTTCTTTTAGCTGTATATGGTCATCAAAAAGGATTATTTTTCTGTAGAGAAGGGCATTGGTCGGCTACTTCTAAAGCCTTATGATATTGTTTTTTTCATCTCCAACGAAGAGGAATTTTTATCTCAGCGTGATTCATCACGTAGAGGGCTTGTTCAGCAGTATTAGAAGTGTAGATAGGTACGGTTATGGCACGTATTTGCAAACACGCAAGGTCGGTAAGCGTCCATTGGGGGGTATTCTGAGAGAGGATACCCACCGTTTGCTGTGGGCCAACCCCTTGCTGTAGCAATGCTTTGGAAAGCTGAGTAGTGATGGTGCCCAATTTTTTTCCCAAGAAATCGGTTGCCAATGAGCGTCAATTTTTCCTCATAAGAGCCTCTTTCTTAGGGTACTTGTGAATGTTCTCACGAAAGAGAGAAACATAATGGTAGGCTGTTAAATCCATTTGTTAGTGAATTAATTAGTGGGGCAAAGGTATAAATTATTTATCAATTAGCAAATTATTTACTTTAATAGGAAGGGGCTGGAGTTCGCTTATCCTTCGCTTATCCTTCGTCACATACTCGGCTGTGCCAGCTCGCCGACTTTCCTTCGCTCATCCTAAAGGGTACGTATATCAAAAAGTAAAAAGAAGATAGGTATAAAAGATTTTTTTCTTCTTCTTTTATTTGTTTTCTAAAAAAATTATTCATTACTTTTTGTACTCTGAAATCGAAAGCGAACATTCCGCTTCAATCAAGAAACCTATGCGCATAGATAAAGATTTAGATACCTTAATCGACAAAGTAGATAACGTAGTAGATAGACAATACGACTTTATCAAAGAAGTAAAAGGCATCAAAGAAACTATATGGAAAAATGAAAGCTGAAATGGCTGCAATGCCTACCGCTTCAGAAACCCGTAGTTGAACCTATTGTTGAAAAGGCTACTGCTGTTGAACCTGTAGTTGAAGAAGTTACTGCTGTTGAACCTATTGTTGAAGAAGTTACTACTGAACCTATAGTTGAGGAGACCCTACAACTGAACCTATAGCTGATGCTGCTGAAGCTATTGTTGAAGAAGTTGTTGAGCCTATTACTGAGGAAGTAGCATCTGTAGCCGAGCCTATAGCTGAAGAGGCTCAGGCGCCTGCTGCTCCTGTTGCTGAAGCTGCTCCTACCGCTTCTTTTTATGATAAAAAAAGGAAAAAAAGAGCCAGCATTTGAAAAAAATCATTGAGCGACTCTTTGAAAAAGAAGAAAAACACGGATTGGGAACGCTTTATCGGAGAGAATTTATTTAGCAAAAATAGGGATTGGTATTATCCTAATTGGGGTATTTATAGGGGTGAAATATTCTATCGACCACAACCTTATCAGCCCTGCTATGCGCTTAGTTTTTGGGTTACCTAACGGGGTTGCTCTATTTGTAACCGGAGCCGTGCTCAAGAAGAAATACGAGAATTTTTAGCGCTGTGTTAGTCAGCGGTGCTATGGCTATTTTTCTATTTCGTTACCTTTATAGCGTATTCAGTCTTCGACTTTTTTTCCCGCAGTCGCTCACCTTTATACTGATGTTCCTCTTTACCGCCTTTTACGGTATTGGCATCGCTTAGCTATAATCAGGTGGTGATAGCCCTTATTGGCTTAGTGGGCAGCTATGCTGTGCCTTTCTTGCTGAGCAATAACTCTGGGCGGGTAGATATTCTCTTTGCCTACACGGCTATCATCAATATAGGGGTGCTGGTGCTATCGTTCTACAAGCGGTGGAACTCCTTGCTTATCTCTGCGTTCTTATTCACGTGGGTATTACTGCTTTCGACTTGGGAACTAGCTGATAACGAAGTGTATTTCAGTGCCTTCCTAACCTTTAATTTTTGTTACTTTTGCTACTTTCTACCTCTCGTTTATAGCGCAGAAGTTGCACCAAGAGCCCGAACTTAGCACCGTAGATGTGGCGCTATTCCTTATCAACAGCTTAACGTTCTATGGCTTAGGGGCTTGGCTCATCAACAACCATTACCACGACAATACGTGGGTAGCTCTTTTTCACCTTGTGCAATGCGTTGTTGCACTTTGGCGTAGCGGCTTATTTCCATCTGAAAAAAGTACCTTCTACGCAACTGAAATATTTGGTGTTAGTATCTGCACTTTCGTTCGCGACCTTAGTAATCCCTATACAATTTAAAGGTTCGTGGATTACGCTATTCTGGAGTGCTGAAGCGGCTCTATTATTCTGGTTAGGGCGCACCAAAGCCTTGGCAGTGTATGAGCGCATCAGCTACGGGGTACTGGTGTTGGCTACCGGAAGCCTATTAATAGACTGGTATAAAGGTTCTTACAACATCTACCTACTCTCTACTGCCGATTACGTTACTCCGTTTGCCAATTCATTATTTGTAAACGCCCTATTGTATGCGGCTGCCACCTCTTTTTATGGCTTATATACATCAGAAAGTGAAAGGCGGAGGGGAGTATGCCAATTCGATTACTTTCTTTTTGAATATATTCTCAATAGGTTCGCTGTTTTGTACCTTCTTCCGCGAAATTATCGTGTTATGCGATATGCGTATTTTGCAATACCCTAATGCGTTAGACAATGCTATGCTAATGGAAGATTTATCGCTGTTCAAAAAAATATCTGGCTACTTATCTACTGCTTGCTATTTGCATCGGGCTACAGTATGCTGAACCTCAAATACAACAAACAAAAAAACGCTGGCTGAAGTACAAATGGGCATCAATTTTATTCTGGGGGCCTTATTTATGACCATAGGCTTATACTACTTTAGCGAGTTGCGCGAACGCTATATAAGCGAGGCGGCTAAGGGCTATCAGCTTTCGTTGTGGTTCTTAAACATCAGATATTTGGGTATAATAGCATTTGCTGCTTTGTGTTATACTATCTGGCAATTGCAAAAGTTCCTCAACTTATCAGCAAAATCTAAGCTAAAATTAGAGTTATTGCTACACTTAGTAGCCTTGTGGGTAAGCAGCAGCGAGCTATTGCATTGGACGGAATTATATGAATCGAGCTCTAACTACAAATTAGGACTGACCATACTATGGGGAGCCTATGCGGTACTATTGTTAGTATTAGGGCTTTTCAAAAAGAAGAAATACCTACGCGTTTCGGGTATTGTACTTATCGGTTTTAGTGTGTTGAAACTATTTTTCTACGACATTACCCACTTAGATACGCTACGCAAAACGATAGTATTCGTATCGTTGGGGGTATTGATGCTAATAGCTTCTTTCTTGTACAACAAGTACACCAAAGAAATTGATGAGGATAAAGAAGAAAAAAACAGAGGAAAAAAACCAGAAGAAGAGCCTTCTGTAGAAGAGAAAATCAAACAACTGATAATCAACTTTATAAAAGAAGAAAAAAAGTCAGTATTAAAACTTTTATGAAAAAGTTTATGATAAAAAAAGTATGGCTTTATTAATAAAAGAGATTTATCTTTGTGCGATAATAACCAAAATAAAAATTTTTGCAATGATTAGAGATTATAGAGACATTGAGCTCACCGTAGAACGCCCCTATCCCCTATTGATAAAGAAGTGGTATGGGATAAATCAAAACAGTAATATCAGATGACATCGTAACGGTAAGCGATGCTATGAACGAAAAAAACGCAAGAGTTTCTTTGGCAGATTGTTTTTCATAATCAGGCGATGGAACTATAAAATAATAATCATTAAAAAAATAAACAGTATGTCAGATTTTACAAATCCTATCCCTACTATTGAAAGACCTACCCCTATTGACCGCGAAGTACAATGGGACAAGACTAAACCCCTTATTAGCGAAACAGACGTAAAAGGTACTATTACCAATGTAAACGATGTATTCTGCGCTGTAGCTCACTACTCTGCAAGCGAACTTATCGGGCAGCCTCATAACCTTATACGCCACCCCGATATGCCTAAGCTTATCTTCAAACTCCTTTGGGATAACTTAAAAGTAGGCAATAACTTCGTTGGTGTGATTAAAAACTTAGCTAAAACAGGTGAATACTACTGGGTAGTAACCGATTTTGAAATGCGTCGCGATGCTATGGGCAACATCACTCACTACATCGGCAGACGTAAATCTGTACCTGAAGCTGCTATTAATAACTATTTGGCTCCTTTTCTACGAATCTCTTTTTGAAAATGGAGAAAATAGGAGGCGTTGAACTTAGTAGCCGCTTCTTCAAAAACTATTTGACAAAACAAGGTAAAGACTATATCGACTTTGTGATTAGCATTATGTCTGAGAACCAAAATGCCTTCACAACAGAGAGTGTTAGCGCTATTGATAACAACAATATAAGCGTTTCTGACAATATCTACCACGTAGATCACTCAATGAACGAAAAACGTAAAAACTTCTTTGAGCGTCTATTCTCATAAAGTTTATATTCCTATTTTATAGTTTAAAATCCCTGTATATCTGAATATGCAGGGATTTTTACTCAATAATACTTTGCCTATTATATGTTTCTTTTTCATCGATTTCACTTTTTCACCCTATCATAGAGCTTGTGCTGCCCAACGCTTATATTGCCGAACAGCGCAATGGCTACTGCGTATTTTACAAGAAAGCTTCTGATGAAGTATTGCGCAGTTTGCCCAACTGGAAGCTCACCTCGGCTGAAAAGGAAGCTCTTTCAATTATCAACAGCCTACAACCTAACGAATTATATCAAAAATACCTAAAAAAAGGTGATACTTTCTCTAAAATATACCAAAACGCACAAACTAAGAAGCATATTCAGGAGCAAATAGAGGATAAAACAGATAAACTACTAACGCTTATCTGTAAGAATGAACTTTTATCACTACCAATTACACGCATAAAGACGAATTAGTAAAGAAACAAGTCCTCACTACCACTCAGGTACTCGAACCTATATTAGAACTAAAAAAACGGAAGAGGGCATACGCTACCGACTGCTGTTAGACGATGGCAAACAAACCTTATTGCCCTGCCAGAGCCATATAGAGTTTCTAAACAACCATCACGCGTGGGTTGTCTTTAAACAAGAAAGTGGTGAGAATAGCCCATATCAAAACATCGCACCTAACCCCTTTCTTAAACAAAGAAACAACTATTATACCTGAGAGAAGTTTCCCTGAGTATTTTTGAGAAATTCCTTAAGAAAATTCTCCGTAATGCAAAAAGTATTGCCCTATAGGCTTTGACATTATCGAGAGGAATGAACTGACTGATACCGCTATAGAAATCTTTTTTTCGACTTTTTTTGCTAATCATTATAAAATACACCTGCTATTTCACTATAATGACTATGCTTTCAGCAGCCATCAGCACAAAACTATACAGTCTGACTTGCAAATAGATGATAATAAACGTATTTTTTTATCTATAATTACCGAAGAAATACTACTGAAGAAGCTAAAAAAATACGCTATTTTTAGAGCAAATGGGCTTTCACTAACGAAACAGTGGTACTTTCTTTTTGAGAGTACAGACCCTTTTGCTTCGTATTTTTCATCTGTTGCACCACCGCGAAGCCCTAACTGCGGCAGGTTTTAGCTTTCAGCCTTTCGTAATAGACGGCGGCAAAGAGGTAACTATAGTCTCTCCAGAACTGATTTTCAACCATACACACACTGAAAATGACTGGTTTGACCTATCCATAAAAGTAAAACAAGGCGATTCTTTATTTGATTTTTAAAGATTTAATCAAAAAAATATCAAAGAAAAATAACCCTATATACCCACTCCCCTAACGGTAAAATATTCATTATACCCCAAGAATGGTTCAGCAAATTTCAATCTATCGCCAAATATGCTAAGGTACAAAAAGAAAAACTGCAGCTTGCTAAGAGTAATTACGCTTTATTAGAGGCTATACCCGAAATAAAACCCCAGTCGTTAGTAGAAAAAGTGAGTTACACCCTTCTGATAAGCTAAAAGCAACGCTACGCCCCTACCAAATAGAGGGAGTAGAATGGCTACTACAGCACTATCACAACGGGGTAGGCGCTTGCTTGGCTGATGATATGGGGCTCGGGAAAACCCTGCAGACGATAGCCCTGTTAGTAAATATACACGATAGCCTACCTGAAAAATCTATTGACAGCAGCGACCTATTTTCGGGAGTAGAGGTGCAAAAAGAAGCCCTAAAGGTACTCGTTATTCTGCCTTCATCGCTTATTTTCAATTGGTATGATGAAGCTAAACGCTTTGGCCCTCACCTAAAGTGCACCCAATATGTTGGCACGGGCATAGAGCGCAAGCGAAAAGTAAGGCGGCTGACTAATTACGACCTTGTTTTTACGAGTTACCCCATCGTAGAGCGCGACATCAAAGAATTACAGCAGCTCGATTTTCGGTATATTATCCTTGATGAAAGTCAGCGTATAAAGAACAAAAACTCTAAAACTTTTAAGGCTATTAACAGTCTGAAAAGCACCCCCATCGCATAGCACTGAGTGGTACACCTATAGAAAATTCTCTCAGCGATTTATGGTCGCAAATGCAGTTTATCAACCCCAATATACTGAAGAGTTACCCTTCTTTTCACAAAAAAACTACGAGATAGAAATCAGCAAGAAGAAAAACCTTCAGGCATTAGAAGAGCTCAAAACTATTATCAGTCCTTTTCTTGCTCAGGCGTACCAAAGAGCAGGTACTTGATGACTTGCCCGAAATGGAAGCCCAAATAATCTATTGCCCTCTTACCGAAGAACAGGCTAAGTGGTATGAGAGTGAAAAAAATCAAAAGTGCGCAACCAATTGCTACAGATTGCCGCTCCTATCACAGAGTTTAACGCACTGAATATGCTTACCAAACTCCGACAAATCAGCAATCACCCCTATGTTGGCAGATAAAGACAGCCTTATTCCTTCAGGAAAATACGAAGAAGTCGTAAATTGTATGCAAGAATTGGTACAAGCATCGCACAAAGCTCTTATTTTTAGCAGTTTTGTGTCTCACTTAAGCATTTATGAGCAATGGTGTAAAGAAAACGGAGTGAAATATGCCAAACTTACCGGTAGTACCCCTACTGCCGAGCGCAAAAATGAAGTAGAGGCTTTTCAGCAAAACCCTGAGGTCTCGTTCTTTTTTTATATCGCTTAAAGGCAGGCGAGGTAGGGCTCAACCTCACGCAGGCATCGTACGTGCTACTGTTAGACCCTTGGTGGAATCCGTTTTTCTGAAAAGCAGGCCATTGCAAGGGCACACCGCTTAGGACAGAAAAAAACAAAGTAAATGTAGTGCGCTTCGTCAGCAAAGATACTGTTGAAGAAAAAATCATTCGGCTGCAAAAAGCTAAAACTGACCTTGCTGACGATATCATAGGCGAACAGAATTTTATCAAAGAAAGTTATTTCGAATATGAATACTCTTTTGGAATAAATTTTTGCAACTTGTTACTTGCTAATTATTATTTATTTATTATCTTTGCAGATTATGAAGCTAAAGTTATTTCGATTACCTAAAAAAACAAACGTTTTTAATTATACCCCTCGCTATTATGAGGGGAAAGAAGAAGGCAACGCTTTCGAGATGGGGTCGCGCATTCGCAAAGACCGCGAAACCGTTTCTAACCATTTTACTGAGCAATGGCGCAGTATCCGCAGCGAAAGTAGGAATAAGAAAAACGCACAATTCAATAAAACTTTCTGGATTGTACTAGTTATCTTAGTGTTATTATCACTCTATTTCCTTGATTTCGACCTTTCTATATTCCTGCGGAAATAACACAAAAAAGATTGTTAAACCAAAATAAACGCTCATTATGAAGATAAATAAGTTATTTATATTGCCCGCACTACTCGTAGCAATGAGCGTCTGTGGGCAACCCGCTTTTGATAGATTAGAAGCTAATAATGACATCACTACATTAGTGGTCTCGCAAAAGATGTTTCAAATGCTTTCTAAAATCGATAGTAAGGATGCTGATGCCAAAGAGTTTATGGATATTGCTAATAAACTCAAGAGTATGAAGGTATTCTCTACCGAGAATGCTAAAGCTGCTTCGGTGATGAAAACTGAAGTGCAACAATATGTTAAAAGTGCAGCTCTCTCTGAACTGATGCGCGTAAAAGACAAAAACCAAAACGTGAAGTTCTATACCAAAGGCGGTAAAGATGCTAACAAAGTATCTGAACTGCTAATGGTGATAGAACCCTCTGCAAACACTGCGCAAATGGTCGTCCTCTCGCTTACCGGCGATATCGACCTTAGCAAATTAGGTGTTTTAACTAAGAATATGAACCTTCCACAAGAAATAAAAGATATAAAGTAGTACAGAAATGGCAAGATACGAATTGAAATTACCCTCTATGGGTGAAAGTGTGGCTGAAGCTGTGGTTACCAACTGGCTCAAAAAGGTAGGCGACCCTATTGAAGCCGAAGAAGCTATTGTAGAAGTCGCTACTGACAAAGTAGACTCAGAAGTGCCCAGCGAAGTAAGTGGCATAGTTTCTGAAATCCTCTTCAAAGTAGATGAGGTAGTAAAAATAGGTCAGGTGATGGCTATCATCGAAACCCAAGAGTCAGCAGACGCCTCGGCTCCTCCTCAACAAACTGCTGAAATACTGATGCAAAACATAAGCGATATAAAAGAGACTACCCTTAGCCCTCAAATAGACTTTAGTGGTGCTGAGCGTTTCTACTCTCCTTTGGTGAAGAATATCGCTAAGCAAGAAGGCATTAGCCTTGATGAATTAGCCCATATAGAAGGCACCGGACTAAACAACAGGGTAACTAAAGATGATATCCTAGCTTATATAGCCCACAGAACCCAGCCTAAGGCTACTACTGTAGCGCCTACTCCAGCAGCCCCTGCAACAGCAACCCCTATTGATCAGAGAAGCTATACTAAAGCACGGCGAGGAACGCATAGAGATGAGCCGTATGGGCAAGATTATAGCTGAGCATATGACCCTCAGCAAGCAAACATCTGCACACGTACAAAGCTTTACTGAAGTAGATGTAACCCGTATATGGCAATGGCGCAATAAGGTGAAGAAAGCATTTGAGGCTAATGAAGGCGAGAAATTTACTTTTACTCCTATCTTTATGGAAGCTGTAGCTAAAGCTCTCATTGACTTCCCAATGATGAATATATCAGTAGAAGGTACCACTATTATTAAGAAGAAAAACATCAATATAGGAATGGCTACTGCTCTACCTGACGGCAACTTAATAGTACCTGTTATCAAAAATGCTGATGAGCTTAACCTAAGAGGTATGGCTAAGGTAATAAATGACCTTGCTAAGCGCGCTCGTGCTAACCAGCTAAAACCTGATGAGGTAAAAGATGGTACTTATACGGTTACTAATATAGGTTCTTTTGGCAACGTATTTGGCACACCTATTATCAATCAGCCGCAAGTGGGTATCTTAGCGATAGGGACTATACAGAAAGTACCTGCTGTTATAGAAACACCTGAAGGTGATGTAATTGGTATCCGCTATAAAATGATGCTCTCGCACAGCTATGACCACCGTGTGGTAAATGGTGCTTTAGGCGGAATGTTTGTACAACGCGTAGCTCAATATCTAGAAAAATGGGATATGAACCGCAGCCCTTTAAAATAAAGAAAAACAAAAAGGCTGTCTGTTATACAGACAGCCTTTTTTTGTTTTCTCTTATCAAAAAGATACAATTGTTAATCTACATTATCGTGTAGGTACGAATTGTTTTTTTCGTATCTGAAACTCTCCTGAAGAGTCCTTTCCTACTGTAGTACGCGATTGAGCGTTAGCTGACGAACTAAATTTGTAGTTATAATCTTGCAAACGATTAGAACGTTTGTTCATCACATCTGAAATTCGCGCATCCATAGGAGTTAGCTTTATTTCAGTTTCTTCATCTTCAAACATTCTCATTTGTACAGGAGTATTATTAGGCTTTGCAGGTGCTACCATCTTCTCTTCTGTATTATATAGTACAAACTCATTCTTATTCACCATTTTTATCTTCTACAAACGAGGTCGGTTTGGCATCGCGAAAGGTGCGCTCTAATTCAGTATATTCCTCTAAAGTATAACGTATTTCACCTGCTTCATTCACTATAGGAGCTGAAGTATAACGGTTTTTTTAGGCTGCGATGGTTGTGGTTCATAAGCTTCCTCACGCAATTGGTGTACAATAGGTGCAGCTACTTCAGCAGCAGCATAGACTTTTTTGCTGGCGAGGCACTTCTTGCACTACCTCTTCTTTCTTAGGGTTTTTTTCCCACTTAGGAGCTGTTTTTATCTACTATTATAAAACTATCTTCTGTAGTTACCAATTCGCAGTCTGTCCAGATATTGAGTAGGTCAGTAAGTGCAGGTTCCTTTTTTACCTCAGGTACTGATGGCACGGGGTAAACCTCTGTAGCATTAATAGCAGTATTGACTACCACCCCTTTAGGCTCTGTTAAATCGCGAGTAACAGTTTGATTGTCATCAAGGACGTGTATTACACGACGTGGCTCAGCATTTACGATTTCTTTTTGCTGCTCTACATCAAAACCTGTAGCTACTACTACTACCGAAATAGCCTCGCCTAACGACTCATCTTCACCAATACCATAGATAAGGTCAGCCATATTGTCGCCTGCTTGCTCCTGAATGTAGTTGTTAATTTCAGTCACTTCGCGCTGAGTAGCTTCTTTAGAACCGTAAGTAATCAATACCAAGACATTTTTAGCTCCCACTATTTTATTATCGTTTAGCAGTGGAGAGTTTAATGCCCCTGTTACGGCATCGCTCGCTCTATTTTCACCCTCACCTATTGCTGAACCCATAATAGCAGTACCTCCGTTTTCGAGTACTGTACGTGCATCGCGCAAGTCGATGTTTACCATATAGTGTTTACTGATTACCTCAGCCATTCCTTTGGCAGCTTTTAGCAATATCTCATTGGCTTTGCCAAAACTTTCGCTGATAGTCAGTTCGCCATACATTTCGTTTATCTTATTGTTATTAATAACGATAAGCGAATCTACAGAATCACGGAGTTTCTTAATACCCGCTTGTGCCTGACGACTGCGTTTTAAGCCTTCGAAGTTGAACGGAGTGGTAACGATAGCTACCGTTAATATGCCCATCTCTTTAGCCTTTTTAGCTATGATAGGCACTGCCCCTGTACCGGTACCGCCCCCCATACCCGCTGTGATAAATATCATTTGGGTATTCCCTTCAAGGGCTTTCTGGATGTTGTTTTCACTCTCTATAGCTGCTTTTTCTCCTATTTCAGGATTATTCCCTGCTCCTAACCCCTCGGTAAGTGTTACTCCCTAACTGTATTTTTGTTAGGAATGTTGCTGCTCTCAAGTGCTTGTGCATCAGTGTTGCAAATTAGGTAATCTACCCCATTGATGCCATTATCGTACATAAAATTGACGGCGTTACCCCCTCCTCCGCCTACTCCAATAACTTTTTATATAGTTACTATTATTCTTTGGAAAATTAAATTGGACATCTTGTGTTTGTTCCATATCTAAATCATAATTATTTGTTCTATACTTCTTCTTCGTCAGTCTCATTCTATGAGATCTTTTTATTCTCTGCTTATTCTCTTGCTGACTTTTTGCCCAAAAACCCTTTGCTACTCTTAGGTTCTTCATCTTCTCATCATCTTCTTCTATTTTTTTCGGCTGACCCCAGCAGTTGAGTCATCGTCTATAATAGTAGTTATTACTTTTTCTGTTTTTATTAATTGGCTGTCCTGCAGGGATTTCTGCTCGGTCATCAGCCTCTGTTACTTCTTGTGCTTTAAGCTCTTCTAAACGTTTTTTGAACTGCTCTTCGGCCTGATTTTCTATAGCATTCATCACCAATCCTATAGCGGTAGCATATATGGGTGAAGTAAGCTTAGGATCTGAATTGTCAGCTAAATGCTCATCGGGGTAACCTATACGGGTGTCCATACCGGTAATGTACTCTACCAACTGCACTATGTGCTTTAGTTGGCTGCCCCCTCCTGTAAGTACAATACCTGCAAAAAGTTTCTTCTTGGCTTCTTGGTAGCCGTAGTTTTCTATCACCTTAAGCACCAAATTGATAATCTCGCTAACACGAGAATGAATAATCTTAGAAAGGTTCTTAAGGGTTATTTCTTTAGGTTCTTTTCCCTTTTATCCCAGGTATAGAAACGATTTCATTATCGCGGTTTTCACCAGGCCAAGCTGATCCGTATTGTACTTTTAGCATCTCGGCCTGACGTGCCAAAATACCACAACCATTTTTAATATCGTCTGTGATGATGTTTCCACCTAAAGGCACTACAGCTGTATGTCTGATGATGCCATCTTTGAAGATAGCCACATCGGTAGTACCGCCCCCTATATCGACTAATACTACCCCTGCATCTTTCTCTTCTTCGCTTAACACTGCTTCAGCCGAAGCGATCGGTTCGAGCGTTAGCCCTACAGGTTTTAGATTAGCGGTCTGTATGCAGCGAGTGATACCCTTAATAGCATTTACCTGACCGATTACCAAATGAAAAGTAGCGTCTAAACGCTTACCCATCATACCTATAGGCTCTTTTTATTTCGCCTACATTATCTACTTTATAATCTTGTGGAAGGGCGTGAATGATTTTTTCACCAGGAGCCAAAGAAATAGAGAACACTTGCTCTTTCAAGCGTTCTAAGTCTTCAAAATCTATTAGTTTTTCAGGGTCGGTTCTGGTAATATAGTCGCTGTGCGAACGGCTTTTTATGTTTTGCCCCGCAATACCTGCTACTACATTTTCTATATCGAGACCGGTTTTTTTCTTTAGCATCTTGAATAGCATTCATAATCGACTGGGTAGCCTGCGCTATGTTATTCACTACTCCCTTATTGATGCCTTCACTCTTAGCCTGACCGTATCCTAAAATTTTTATCTTCCCGTATTCGTTTTTCGTCCCTACCATAGTTACAATCTTGGTAGTACCGATATCTAACCCTACGAAGTATTCCTTATATTTCATTTTTTTACACGTTTCTCTACTTCTTACAGATGTAGCCTCTTTTTTTATTTATTTTATAACAATATTCTTAAAGAATTAGGTAGTTTTATGTATAGTGTGTATTTTAGTGTTGTATTAGACGTAGCAAAGATAATAAAAAAATAAAATCTTTCAGTATTTTTTTATCAAGAAGTTATCAACAATTTTATAAACTATTGATTGTCACACAAAAAGCAAAAAAAAATATTTTTTTATTTTTTTGTGTACCCCTCTTTTAGCTCCCTTTTTTTCGAGAGCCGTATCCGTGCTTTTTTTCCAAATCATCAGGGAGTATCAATCCCTATAGTGGGTATATTTGTTAACGCTAAGCGTATTTTATATCCATTTTCTAAGTAACGCAATTGCTCCAACTTCTCTGTTTCTTCTAAAAAGAGAAGGGGCAACTCAGTGAAAAGCATTGTAGAGCTGCTTTCCGATAGGCATAGATACCGATGTGCTTGTAATAAGGAGCTCCTACATCGGCACGTTGATAAGGAATTACTGACCTCGAAAAGTAAAGCGCTTCATTCTGGCGGTTTACCACTACCTTTACATTATTAGGATTGGCTATCTCTTCAGGCTCAGTGATTACCTCCATTAGGCTTGCTACATCTACAGTTTTATCAATATCTTTAGCGAAAATATCGATTACCTTTTCCAGATTTTCTTTATTGGTGAAAGGTTCATCGCCCTGCACATTGACGATAATATCGACTGGCAGGTCTTGTGAAGCCTCTGCTAAACGGTCGCTACCGCTGTTGTGTTCTTTTTTTACTTCTGATAACCCTCCCCCTACTTCGCTGATAGCTTTTTCGATGCGGTCATCGTCAGTTACTACATACACCTCATCAAACAGTTGCGTATCCTTAACGCGCTGGTAAGTATGCACAATCACTGGTTTACCGCAGAGGTCTTGCATCAGTTTGGCAGGAAAACGTGTCGCACCATAACGCGCTGGTATCATTGCTATTACTTTCATATTTTTCGATTTAACAATTAACCAATAACAAGGGACTATTAAAAAAACAACGTTTTTTTGAATAGTCCCTTTATATTAATCCTTCATTATTCTCCCGCTTGGGGTTTCATCTTAAAATCTTCCATAAACTTAGTGGTGTAATTGCCCGCCAAATAATCGGGATCATCCATCAACTGCAAATGGAATGGTATCGTGGTCTTTACACCCTCTACCACAAACTCATCTAACGCACGGCGCATCTTGGCTATCGCCTCTTCGCGCGTTTGCGCTGTGGTGATGAGCTTCGCTATCATAGAGTCGTAGTTAGGCGGAATCACATAACCGCTATACACGTGGGTATCGAGACGCACTCCGTGTCCGCCCGGTGCGTGTAGGGTAGTGATTTTGCCTGGTGAGGGTCTGAAGTCGTTATAAGGGTCTTCAGCATTGATACGACACTCTATAGCGTGTAGTTTAGGGAGTGTAGTTCTTGCCAGAAATAGGCACTCCCGCAGCCACTAATATTTGTTCTCTAATAAGGTCGTAATCAATTACTTGCTCGGTAATAGGGTGTTCTACTTGTATACGGGTGTTCATCTCCATAAAGTAGAAATTGCGGTCTTTGTCTACCAAAAACTCTACCGTACCAGCTCCTTCGTACTTGATGTACTCGGCTGCTTTTACGGCTGCCTCGCCCATACGCTTGCGAAGGTCTTCGGTCATAAAAAGGCGAAGGTGTTTCTTCGGTTAGCTTCTGGTGGCGGCGCTGGATAGAGCAATCGCGCTCTGATAGATGGCAAGCCTTACCGTATTGGTCGCCTATTATCTGAATTTCGATGTGGCGAGGGTCTACGATAAGTTTTTTTCCATATACATAGCATCGTTGCCAAAGGCAGCTCCGGCTTCTTGCATTGCGCTATCGAGGGCTTTTTCGAGGTCTTCCTCTTTCCACACATCGCGCATACCACGCCCCCCGCCTCCGGCAGTAGCCTTCAGCATTACAGGGTAGCCTATCTCGGCCGCTATTTTCTTAGCGTGCTCGAGCGATTGTACTAATCCGTCAGAACCAGGCACTGTAGGTACACCCGCCTCTTTCATAGTAGCTTTGGCTGAAGCCTTGTCGCCCATACGCTCTATCATTTCAGGTGATGCCCCGATGAATTTGATACCGTGTTCGGCACAGATTTTTTTGAAAAACTTGGCATTTTTCTGAAAGAAACCCATATCCTGGGTGGATAGCATCGGCATTGGTGATTTCGGCAGCTGCTATAATATTAGGTATTTTTTTAAGTATGAATCTTTGCTCGCTGGAGGGCCTATACACACGGCTTCGTCAGCAAAACGAACGTGCAAACTATCAGCATCGGCAGTAGAATATACCGCTACCGACTTGATACCCATTTCCCTACAAGTACGTATTACTCGCAAGGCTATCTCTCCGCGGTTAGCTATTAATATTTTTTTAAACATAGTATTCCTTTTTAAAAATAAAGGTTTTGGGTCTCATCTTATGATGGGTCTACCAAATATAATGGCTGATCGAACTCTACAGGAGAAGAGTCGTCTACCAATATTTTTACGATTTTACCAGATACTTCTGATTCAATCTCGTTGAAAAAGTTTCATCGCTTCGATAATACAGATAACGCTTCCTTTAGAAATAGTTGAACCTACTTCAACAAACAAAGGTTTATCTGGACCAGGGCGGCGATAGAAAGTGCCTATCATCGGTGATTTGATAGTGATATATTTGCTATCTTCACTAGGAGCCGCAGGTTTGTTTTTCAGTAGCCTCTGGTGCCGCCACCGGAAGGGTCTGGGTAGGTAGGGGTTGCTGAATAGGCAACTGAGGGAGCTGCTGTGCTACAGGTAGTTGCTGCACATAGACTTGCTCTCTGCCACTCTCATCGGAATTGGTTTTGATAGTGATTTTTACATCCTCCATCTCCAATTTTACCTCACTTGCGCCCGACTTGGCAACAAATTTAATTAAGTTTTGAATGTCTCTTAAATCCATACGAATATATGTTTGCTGAATTGTTGTTTATTTTTTTACTTGGGCGCCGTCGTATGCCCATTTTAGGTATATAGCCCCCCAAGTGAAACCACCACCAAAGGCTGCCAATACTATGTTATCGCCTTTTTTGAGCTGTTGCTCGTAGTCATTAAGGGCGAGAATGATAGTAGCTGAAGTGGTATTGCCGTACTTGTGAATGTTTAGCATCACTTTTTTGGCAGGTAGCCCCATACGCTCGGCAGTGGCATCGATGATGCGCTTGTTAGCCTGATGCGGGGTTAGCCATTGTACATCATTATTAGTTAGGTTGTTGCGTTTTAGCACCTCTTCAGCCACATCGGCCATACCGGTTACTGCGTATTTGAAAACGGTCTTACCATCTTGAAACACAAAGTGTTGCTTTTCGGCTACTGTTTGAGCGGTGGTAGGACAAAGAGAGCCTCCTGCCTTGATATACAGGTGGTTGCGCCCTATACCATCACTTTTTAGGATTTCGTCTTTCACCCCTAATCCTTCGTAGTTAGGCTCGAAAAGCGCTGCCCCTCCTCCATCGCCAAAGAGGATACAAGTAGCGCGGTCGGTATAATCAATAATAGACGACATTTTGTCGGCACCTACTAACAATACTTTTTTATAACGCCCTGACTCTATGTATTTGGCAGCTACTGAGACGCCAAATAAGAAACTTGAGCAAGCTGCTTGTAGGTCGAAAGCAAAGGCATTGGTTGCCCCTATTTGCGAAGCTACATAAGGGCCTGTAAGTGCTACGGGCATATCGGGAGTAGCTGTAGCGAGGATAAGCAGGTCTATCTCTTTAGGGTCTAAACCTTTCTTATTGAGGAGGTCTTTAGCAGCCTCTATAGCCAAGAAAGAAGTTCCTTTTGAGGGTCTTTCAGTATACGGCGTTCTCTGATACCTGTACGAGTGTAAATCCACTCATCATTTGTTTCTACCATTTTTCTCGAGCATAGCATTGCTGAGTACATCCTCTGGTACATAGCCACCGATAGCGGTAATGGCAGCAGATATTTTTCTCCATTGTAAATGTCAAGTTATTGTTATTCAATTATTGTGTTTTAGTATAGCACACAAATTTGGGGCAAAAAAATACATAATTATTTTTGTTTTATCGCAAAAAAAGTTTAAAAAAAATATTGGTTATAGTAAAATTATAATGAAATTCACTCTAGTTATAGCTCGCTAATTTTTTTCGCTTATCCTTTCGCTTATCCTTCGCTCATCCTATATTGTTCCTATATCGTTTGTATAGGGTAAAAGCGTAAGAGAAAAATTTTTTTTCTGCTAATTGGTAAACTTAATTTGCTAATTGACAAATTATACACTACCTTTGTGCCCTCATTAATTAGTAAATGAATATCGAATTTAACAGCAACGAAGATTTTTAATAAATTAGCTCTGAGCGAATTGCGCAAAACGCCTGAAAAAAAAGTAAAAAGAAGGTGGCGGAGCTAAAAACTTAGAAAAAAACTACACGCTCAAGGTAAACTCTCTGCCCGCGAGCGCATTGACTATTTGTTAGACAAAAAAACACTCCCTCTATAGAAATCGGTGCTTTTTGCCGGCGATGGTATGTATGCCGAACACGGAGGTTGCCCTTCAGCAGGTGTGGTAGTAGTAATAGGCTATGTATCTGGAAAACAGTGCATAATAGTAGCTAATGACGCTACCGTAAAAGCAGGGGCGTGGTTCCCCGATTACTGCCAAAAAAACCTACGCGCCCAAGAAATAGCTATCGAAAACAATTTGCCTATCATCTATTTAGTTGATAGTGCAGGCGTTTTCTTGCCCTTGCAAGATGAGATTTTCCCTGATAAAGAGCATTTTGGACGTATTTTCAGAAATAATGCCCTGATGAGTAGCAAAGGCATCACCCAAATAGCCGTAGTGATGGGTAGCTGTGTGGCTGGGAGGTGCTTATCTGCCTATTATGAGCGATGAAGCCTTAATCGTAGATAAAACTGGCTCTATCTTCTTGGCTGGCAGCTACTTAGTAAAAGCTGCTATAGGTGAAAATATCGACAACGAAACATTAGGAGGGGCTACGACTCATTGTGAAATTAGTGGGGTAACCGATTACAAAGCTACTGACGACCGCGATGCCTTAGACCGCGTGCGCCGCACTATGGCAAAACTGGCTGACTACGAAAAGGCTGGCTTTAATCGCTCTGAACCTCACGCCCCTATAAAAGACCCGAACGAAATATACGGTATTCTGCCCAAGCTGCGCAGCGAGCCGTATGATATGAGGGAAATTATCCTACGCTTAGTTGATAATTCAGAATTTGACGAGTATAAAGAGGGCTATGGACAGACGCTCCTCACCGGCTATGCGCGCATAGATGGCTGGGCGGTAGGCATTGTAGCCAATCAACGAAAGGTGGTAAAAAGCAAAAAGGGAGAAATGCAATTTGGAGGGGTTATCTACTCTGATAGTGCTGACAAGGCTACGCGCTTTATCGCTAATTGCAACCAAAAGAAAATTCCGCTCGTATTTCTGCAAGATGTTACCGGTTTTATGGTGGGCTCAAAATCAGAACACGGAGGTATTATAAAAGACGGTGCTAAATTAGTAAATGCAGTTGCTAACTCGGTAGTGCCTAAGTTTACCGTAGTAGTAGGAAACTCTTATGGGGCAGGCAATTACGCTATGTGCGGCAAAGCCTATGACCCTCGCCTTATCGTTTCTTGGCATAGTGGCAATATAGCTGTGATGGGGGAGCTCAGGCGGCTAAAGTACTCCTACAGATAGAAACCGCCACCCTAAAGAAGAAAGGAGAAGAGATAACTGCTGAAAAAGAAGCGGCGCTGTTTAAGCACATCAAAGATAAGTATGACGAGCAGATTTCGCCTTACTATGCGGCTGCCCGTCTATGGACAGATGCTATTATCGACCCTCTACAAACCCGCCAATGGATTTCGATGGGTATAGAAGCGGCGAACCACGCTCCTATAGAAAAGCCTTTTTAACTTAGGTATAATACAAGTATAACCCATAATACAACACTAAAAAAACTTTTGCCAAAGTACTGATTTAGTACTTTGGCAAAGTTTTTATAATCTACAATATACCTTATTCGAAGTTCATCATCGATAGTTGATAACTACGCCCTAAGTGTTTGTAGGCTAACTCTGTAACCTCGCGCCCACGAGGGGTACGCACTATAAAGCCTTGTTGGATAAGGAAAGGCTCATACACCTCTTCTATAGTTTCAGCACTTTCAGACACAGCGGTAGCAAGGGTTGTAATCCCAACAGGGCCTCCTTTAAACTTATCGATGAGGGTACTGAGTATTCTGTTGTCCATCTCATCTAAGCCGTGAGCATCGACATTTAGGGCTTTGAGTCCGAATCTTGTAATTTCAATATCTATTTTGCCATTGCCTTTTATCTGAGCAAAAATCGCGGATGCGGCGCAAAAGGGCATTGGCAATACGCGGAGTACCTCTGCTCCTGCTCGCTAACTCGATAGCTGCTTCCATAGAGATGGGCATCTTTAGGATAGAAGCACTGCGCTGTATAATGTCAGCTAAAAGCTCAGTAGAATAATACTGTAGTCGGCTTTGTATACCGAAACGTGCCCGCATAGGGGCTGTGAGCAAACCAGAACGGGTAGTGGCTCCTATCAGTGTAAAAAGGGTTCAGATTGATTTGTACCGTACGAGCATTAGGGCCTGACTCTATCATTATATCAATCTTATAGTCTTCCATAGCTGAATAAAGATACTCTTCTACCACTGGACTCAAGCGGTGTATTTCGTCTATAAAAAGAACATCACGCTCTTGAAGGTTTGTGAGCAATCCTGCCAAATCACCAGGTTTATCGAGCACAGGGCCTGAAGTTATCTTAATACCTACCCCCAACTCATTAGCCAAGATGTGAGCCAATGTAGTTTTACCCAAGCCTGGGGGACCGTGAAAAAGGGTATGGTCTAGGGCTTCGTTGCGCATATTAGCGGCTTTTACGAAGACTTTAAGATTTTCTAATACCGCCTCTTGTCCTGCAAAATCATCAAAAGACAAAGGGCGCAGGGCTCGCTCAATATCAAGCTCCTGCGCCGAGTAGTTTTCTTTATTAGGGTCTAAGTTCTTATTCATTACAAATTTGCTAATGGCTAACTATCTCATATTTCTAAGATTAATAACCTCTTGCTGTGTGAGTCTGCGCCAATGTCCGCGAGGCAAGTCTTTTTTAGTAAGCCCCGCAAATACTACACGATCAAGTTTATCTACCTGATAGCCCAAATGCTCAAAAGATACGGCGCACGATACGATTTCTACCACTGTGTATCTTTATTCCGATTTCGTTTTTAGGCTTTTGATCTACATAGCTTATTTCATCTACCTGAATAAAGCCGTCTTCTAACTCTAAGCCTTGTTCGATAGCTATAAAGTCTTTATACTCAAGCTTGCGGTCAAGGATTACGTGATATATCTTGCGTACTCCGTGAGTAGGGTGAGTTAGCTTCTTAGTTAGCTCGCCGTCATTTGTTAGGAGCAGTAACCCTGTAGTAGCTCTGTCTAAGCGCCCTACTGGCAAGATGCGCGCATTAGTAGCGTTAGCAACTAAGTCCATTACGGTTTTGCGTCCTTTTTCATCATTGGTAGTAGTAATAAAACCTTTAGGTTTGTTTAACAAGATGTATTCTTTCTTTTCTGAAGAGAGCAGCTTACCATCAAAACGCACCTCGTCTGTAGGCTTTACTCTATAGCCCAAAGTGGTCATTACCTCGCCATTTACTGTTACATTGCCCGCTGAAATATACATATCAGCATTGCGGCGTGAACAGATACCTGCATCGGCTATGTATTTGTTTAAGCGTATCTCGGTAGCAGGAGTAGGCGCGTATTCTACTGAAGGGGTATTGCTTTGGTAGTTGCCATAAGGCTTTTTGTAAGGTTTTCTATAGCCTTCATTTCTGTTGAAGCGCTCATTTCTACTGAAATTATCATTCCTGTTAAAAGCCTTCATTGCGCTTGTATTCATTATTCTTCTTAAATCCGTCATTCTTTTCTAAATCCATCATTCTTTTTAAAATCATCATTGCGCTTGTAGCCTTCATTTCGTTTAAAACCTTCCTCACTTTTAAAGTTATCATTTCTTTTAAAGTTAGGGGTATATGATTTTCTGTTTTCTGAGGAAGAGTCGTTTTGGTCTCTATTGCTATTGTTATAGCGATTATTATTGTAGCGATTAGGGGTATAAGCACCTCTCTCGCTTTTTTTCAGAATAATTGTTTTTTTCTTATAATTATTATTTTTTTGTGAGAAGCCATTGTTGCTCTCTCTGTAGTTTCTTTTTGTTTTTCCATACAAATTAAATCTCTCTATTTTTATCTCTTATTTTTTTATTTTTTTGTAATACCTCTCGGCTTTTTCTATTTTCTTTTATGATAGCGCTTCAGAACCTCCTACTATCTCTATAATCTCACCAGTAATAGTGGCTTGGCGAGCTTTTGTTGTAGGTGAGTATCAGTTCATTTTTAAGGTCTTGTGCATTGTCCGTAGCTTTGTGCATAGCCGTCATACGAGCTCCGTGTTCAGCAGCTACTGAATCGCGAAGAGCCTTAAAAAGCTGTGTTTTGAGTGAGCGCGGTATAAGTTGTGTTACTATCTCTTGTTTTGATGGCTCATAAAGGTAGTCAGTAGTAGTCTTCTTATCGGTTACTACAGGCTGTATAGGCAAGAAAGTTTCTTCAGTAAGTATTTGGGTAGCAGCATTTTTTTAAAGCTGTTATACACCAACACTATCTGGTCAAACTCGCCATTAGTATAGCGTGTCATCAGTGCTTCTGCCAATGAAGCAGCATTAGCAAAAGTGAGCTTATCAAAGATGTGATTATTATTATCGAGTACCTTATCGGTCTTTTTAAGCACATCATTCCCTTTTTGCCAATAGTGTAGTATTGCACTTCCTTATCCTTATAGGTAGTTTGTGTAAGTTCAATTACTTTTTTTACTACGTTAGCATTAAAGGCACCACAGAGACCTCTATTAGAGGTGATTGCCACCAATAGCACACGCTTTCACGGCACCTTTGCGAGGGTTGTAAACATTCTCGCTACCCAATGCCGAACTCAAGTGTTCTAATAGCTGCTTGAGCTTGTATGCATAAGGTTTCATCGCTATAATAGCATCTTGCGCCTTTTTTTAGCTTAGCTGCTGATACCATTTTCATAGCCCCTGTGATTTGCATCGTTGAGCTTACTGATGAAATCCTGCTTCGTATTTCTTTTTAAATTTGCCATTTTATCAATTAACAATTAGCAATTTACCATTGCTGTTAAAAAAAGGGTATTTCTGATAAACATCTATATCTTCTATCTTCCTTAATGAAGGCGATTTGCTATGAAATAGCTGAGAGGCTTCAATGATTAAGTCTTCTAAATCAAAACCTTGAATAGTACGTCCTAAAAGGAATGAAATAGTATATTCACGCCAATTTTTTTGCCTTGTTCTTTTTGCAATAGCGGCTACTTGATTTAAAACTTCCCACATTTCAGCTTCTGTGAGATACTTACACCAATAGCACCATTTAGCCAAAGAAGCCGCTCTACACAAATCCCAAGCATAAGCCGACTTTACAGCCTCTACTTCTGCTACTTCTATCCCTAACCCCTTAGCTATTTGCTTCTGAATTTTGCTAAGCTCAGGCGAAGTTTCTGTTAGCAAATGCCTAAACTGCAACGAACGTTTCTGTGCCAATAGGTCAGCAATAGTTCCTTTTGCTGAAGCCGTATCGGTTATTTCCCACTGCTGGCGCAAACCAAACTGATACCTATCTAACACCTCTTTAGGCATAAGGCTTGTAAGGCTCTCACCGCGATAATAAGCCAATATCGCTCCATAAGTAAGCAATCGTTTTTGCTCCTCAGTCAAAGGAGTTTGATTGATATGTCCTACTTGTCCCTTGCAAACGTTTCTTTGCATAGGTTCTAGTTACAAAAAAAACTGGAGTATTACTAAAAGAACAGCCCCTATAATTACATATAAAGTAGTTGACATAACAATTAGGATTTATATTTACTATGCTGCATATTTCTCAGCCAATTCTTTAGCTACTTTTTCGAGTGTAGCAGTAATCTCATCGGTTAGTTTACCTGCTTTAAGCTCGTCTAACACATCGCGATGCGATACATTCAAGAACTCTAAGTATTCTCTTTCAAACTCTTTTACTTTTATTTACAGGCACTTGGCGCAACAAGTTTTTAGAACCCGCATAGATAATCGCAATTTGGTTTTCTACCGGATAAGGGTCGCTTTGTGGCTGTTTCAAGATTTCCACATTGCGTTTACCTTTTTCTATAACTCCCATAGTAGCCGCATCAAGGTCAGAACCAAACTTAGCAAAAGCTTCAAGCTCGCGGTATTGCGCTTGGTCTAACTTAAGTGTACCTGCTACTTTCTTCATCGATTTAATCTGTGCCGAACCTCCCACACGCGATACCGAGATACCTACGTTAATAGCCGGACGTACCCCTGAGTTGAAAAGGTCAGACTCTAAGAATATCTGCCCGTCAGTAATCGAAATTACGTTAGTAGGGATATAAGCCGATACGTCTCCTGCTTGAGTTTCAATAATTGGCAAGGCTGTTAGCGAACCGCCTCCTTTTACTAAAGGAGCTATACTTTCTGGCAAGTCATTCATTTGGCGCGCTATGGTATCATCACCAATCACTTTAGCAGCACGCTCTAAAAGACGAGAGTGCAAGTAGAACACGTCACCAGGGTAAGCCTCACGTCCAGGTGGGCGGCGTAATAGCAACGACACCTCACGATAAGCTACCGCTTGTTTAGAAAGGTCATCATAGATAATAAGAGCAGGTCTACCTGTATCGCGGAAGTACTCACCTATAGCTGCACCAGCAAAAGGAGCATATACCTGCATTGGCGCTGGGTCTGAAGCGTTAGCTGCTACGATAGTCGTATAGGCTAAAGCACCTGCATCTTCCAAAGTCTTAGTAATACCTGCTACTGTTGAAGCTTTCTGACCGATAGCCACATAAATACAGTATACTGGCTTGCCTGCATCATAAAACTCTTTTTGGTTCAGGATAGTATCTATACACACCGTTGTTTTACCTGTCTGACGGTCACCAATTACCAACTCACGTTGTCCGCGTCCTATTGGTATCATCGCGTCAATCGCTTTAACACCTGTTTGTAGCGGCTCGTTCACCGGCTGACGGAAGATAACCCCAGGAGCCTTACGCTCTAATGGCATTTCGTACAACTGCCCTGTAAGAGGCCCTTTACCATCTATGGGTTGTCCTAACGTATTAACCACACGCCCTACGATACCCTCGCCCACATTAATAGAGGCAATAAGTCCAGTGCGTTTTACGATATCACCTTCTTTTATATCTGTAGACGGACCCAAAAGGGTGATACCAACGTTATCTTCCTCAAGGTTGAGGACGATACCTTTCAGTCCGTTATCAAATTTTACTAATTCACCGTACTGCGCATTCGATAGCCCGAAGATACGCGCAATACCATCGCCCACCTGCAATACTGTTCCTACTTCTTCTAAGGACGCATTGGCATCAAAGTGTGCTAATTGTTCTTTTTAAAATTGCTGAAATTTCAGCGGCTTTTAATTTCTGCCATCTTTTTCAGTTTTTTTAGTTATGAGTCGTTGTCTTTATTCCTTATTATTAACTATTTACACAAACAGTTTCTCTTGAAAATCTTGCTGTAGCTTGTTCAGTTTATAGGCTACACTATCGTTGTACTGAATATCGCCTACGCGCAATATAAACCCTCCTATGATATTGGCATCTACCTTATTTTCAAGGGTAATATTGCTATTGTTAGTAAGGCTAATCACCTTTTGTAGCACCTCGCGCTGAGTGCGCTCATCTAAAGGTATTGCGGTGGTAACTACAGCTATTTTATGGTGTTTATACTCATTGTATTGCCATACAAACTTCTCTGCTATAATCCCAAGCATAGGCAAACGCCTATTGGCTATCAGCAGGTCGAATAAGCGATGCACTTCAGGAGTGATAGAAGTGAATACTTTATTGAGTACCTCCTTTTTAACGATAGTTTTAACGATGGGCGAAATAAGCATCCGCTCCAAATCCTTACTACCTTTCACGGTTTTTATCAATAAGCAACATATCTTGATACACTGCCTCCAAAGCGTTCTGCTGTAGAGCGTATTCCAAGAGTGCTTTAGCATATCTATTAGCAGCTCTAAATCCGTACATACCTTTCCTTTAGTTTAAAGTGACACTTTTTAAATAGTCATTGATAAGGGCTGTTTGCCTTTTCTCATCAGAAAGTTCATTCTTCATCACCTTCTGTGCCATTTGTATAGAAAGTGAGGCTACTTGGTCTTTCAGCTGTGCTAAGGCTACTTTCTTTTTCGCTCTCTATCACTTGTTTAGCTTGTTTAATGAGCTTTTTCGCCTTCGCGTCCAGCTTCTTCTTTAGCTTCAGCTACTATTTTTATCTTTTTATCTCACGTGCCTCTTTTTAGCATAGCGTCTCTTTCTGCGCGTGCTTCAGCCAGTAGTCGTTCGTTGTCAGCCTTTAGGTTTGCCATTTGGGCACGTGCTTCCTCAGCACTTTCTAAGGCTTTATTGATAGACTCTTCACGCTGTTTTACTGCTCCCATAATAGGTTTCCAAGCATATTTACTTAAGAGGAAAAGCAATATCAAAAAAATGAGGGTATTCCAAAATAATAAACTTTCAGGATGTGCTAAATTCATTTTTATTTAGTTATTAGTCGTTAGTTATTAGTCATTAGTAAAAACCGTTGTGCAACCAACCGTTACACAACGGTTTTTAGGTGTTTTACTTCGCGATAAAAGCTACTACCACCGCAAAAAGGGCAACCCCTTCTATAAGAGCGGCAGCGATAATCATCGCGGTTTGGATTTTTTTGAAGCTACTTCTGGTTGGCGAGCGATTCCCTCAACGGCAGAACCACCAATTTTACCAATACCGATTCCGGCTCCAATGGCTGCTAAACCAGCCCCAATTCCTGCTAAAAACCATATATAAAAAAATTTAAATAAGTTACTTCTTTTTAATTCTAATTATTAGTGATGTTCTTCTTCTACTGCTTGCCCTATAAACAGTGCCGATAACAAGGTAAATACATAGGGCTTGCAGCGCTGCTACCAATAGCTCCAACGTGCTCATAAACAGCGTAAAGAGCACCGAAACAGGCGATATAGCTATAGTACCAAAAGATAAATATCAGCGATATCAAGCTAAGTATGATGATGTGCCCTGCGGTAATATTAGCAAACAAACGTATCATCAGCGCAAAAGGCTTAGTGAATATACTCAATACTTCTATAGGTATCATTATAGGCAATATCCACGTAGGTACCCCTGGTGGCGCAAAAATATGTTTCCAATAGTTTCGTTTGCTGCTAAATAAAGTGATAAGCAGGGTAAAGACAGCCAATATACCTGTAAAAAGTATGTTATTAGTCATTGTACCTGCAAAGGGGAAGAAAGGGATAAGCCCAAAGAGGTTACCTACCCATATCAAGAAAAACACGGTTAGTAGATAAGGCATATACCGAGCGTAGTGCTTTTCACCTATATTAGGAATAGCTATATCATCACGCACAAATAACACTAAGGGTTCTAAGAAGCCCGCAAGCCCTTTAGGCGCTTTGTCGTTCTTCTTATAAGAGCGCGCCATTCCGATAAACAGACATAGCAACAATGCTGAGGCTAAAAGCATCGAAAACACGTTCTTAGTGATAGAAAAGTTAAGCGGACGTGCATTCGTCACTTGCCCTTTTTCGTCTAAAGAAACTGTATTTTCAGCATTAGCATAATAAATATCTTCGTGGTGACGCACGAATTTCTGTCCACCGCGTTCTACCACTACTTTACCCTCATTGTCGTGCTCAAAAGCACTCGACATAAACATTACTAAACCATTGTCTGTCCAAAGTATTACAGGCAGCGGAATAGCATACGCGTGATGATTAAAATCCATCACGTGAAAGTCGTGAGAGTCATTAATATGCTCATCTATTAACTGATTGATTTGAAAAGGTTCGTCTCCCGCCTCATTTGCAGAAGCAAACCCTTGTAATGGGAATAGAGAAACTAAAAATAAAGCGATATATGCGATATAATCTTTTAGTGCCATTGCTATTTATTTTTTTATTCGTGCAAATATAGATATTTTTTTATTTAAGTGACGAAATTTTTTTAAGAAACTTTTTTTACAATACTATTTTTATAAAGTACTGAAAATCAACAAAAAAACAAAAAAATCCTATCTTCGTAATTTTTTTCTTTTTAAGATAACAGTATTTCCGATTATTAGTTGCATTAAACCCTCTAAAGAATACTATATACAGGGTGTCCCTTTTTAGTTTTTTTCGCGCCCGTTAAGGAAGTGCAACTCCATCAAAAAGTCGAGTTGTACTATATCGCCTCCAAGTCGTTCCACTAACTTTACCACTGCTTCAGCAGTACCTCCTGTAGCGAGTATATCATCGTGTATAAGCACCTTTTCACCTTTAGTGATAGCATCTTGGTGAATTTCCAGTACATCTTGTCCGTATTCCAAATCGTAGGTTTGCGAAAGGGTTTTATAGGGCAATTTCCCTTTTTTGCGTACTGGTACAAAGCCTGCGCCTAAGCGTTGTGCTAGTAGCATACCGAAGAAAAACCCACGGCTTTCCATCCCTACCACCTTATCAACTTTCTGACCTTTAAGGTTTTCCACCAATAGGTCGATAACGTACTCTACCCCTTTCACATCCATCAGCAGAGGGGTAATATCTTTAAAAATAATTCCTTCTTTAGGAAAGTCTTTAATGTCGCGTATTTTGCTCTGAATATATTCTTTTTTATCCATTTTTTTAGTTATTAATCGTTAGCTATAGGGTTAAATACTTCTGCCATCATACAGCGGGCACTACCGCCGCCACAAGTTTCTATGGTCTCTAAATTGCTGTGAATAATAGGGCAATGCTTCTCAATGGCTTGTCGCTGTGCGGCTGTCAGACAGTTGTAGGCAGCATCACTCATCACCAAATACGATCTGTCAGTTCCTTGCACTTGCAGCATATTGCCCGCGTATTGGTACATCTGTTCTGCTGTGATACTGATAATCTCTTTGTGGTCTTCTTTTTAGGGTGGTGCAACACATTTTTGCGTTCGCTTTTGTCAGTGATAGTATCCAAACACACTATTGCAAAATCCTCACCCAAAGCCATCATCACATTTGTGTGATAGATAGGCACCTGCTTATTATCAACCTGCTGATAAGCCCTAAATATCACAGGGGTATATTCAAAATCCTCGCAAAACTCAATAAAAAGTTCTTCATCGGCACGAGGCGAAAGCGCACAATAAGCCTTGCGGTTTACCCTATCGAGTATCATAGCCCCTGTACCTTCCAAAAACACATTTTCTTTTTCAGCTTCGGTATAGTCATACACGTTTTCTATGGCGAACCCCTCTGCTTCTACCCTATCCAAAATATCTTCGCGACGTTCACGACGACGATTTTCAGCAAACATAGGGTATATAGCCACATCACCGTTTTGGTGAAAGGTAATCCAGTTGTTGGGGAACACCGAATCAGGGGTGTTTTGTTCATAGATATCATCTACCACTATCACTTTCACCCCTACTTCGCGCAGTTTGTGCACCAACGCATCAAACTCTTGCTGAGCCTGACGGTTAATTTCCTCATTTTTTTCAAATCCATTTCCTCTTGGAAATAGTTATTAACTACCGTTTCTTCATTCATACGGAAGCGCACAGGGCGTACCATTAGTACAGTATTGGTAAGTTGTTTTTTTCATCATAAATGTTTAATGCGGTCAGCAATCAAAGGCACAAAAGGTACAAATAATTTATCAATTAGCAAATTTGCCAATTAGCAGAATTTTTTTTATCTCCACATTTACCCTTTACGAACGATACAGAAACGATACAGGAAGAGCTAACGATAAGCGAAGGATAAGCGACCCATTACCGAAATATAAACATCTACTAACCAACTTTAAAATTAGAAAAACATACTGCTTTCACCTAAGCCGCAGCTCACTCCACCCACCCTGTTCCACCTGTCCCACTTATCCCACCTGTCCCACTCTGTCCCACCTGTCCCACTTATCCCACCTGTCCCACTTATTCCACCTGTCCCACTTGTCCCACCTGTCCCACCTGTCCCACCTGTCCCACCTGTCCCACCTGTCCCACCTGTCCCACCTGTCCCACCTGTCCCACCTGTCCCACCTGTCCCACCTGTCCCACCTGTCCCACCTGTCCCACCTGTCCCACCTGTCCCACCTGTCCCACCTGTCCCACCTGTCCCACCTGTCCCACCTGTCCCACTTATCCCACCTGTCCCACCTG
>BNJS01001871.1_pt1 | contig 68999 bp, 66 predicted proteins | sample 8540461 | NCBI WGS metagenome assembly BNJS01 (sample SAMD00202454, study PRJDB9452) | human saliva metagenome | isolation source: human saliva | place: Japan
TTATTAAATCTCGAACTTCGCCTGGAAGTCTTCATAGGCGTTGTCTGCATTGTCCCGAGGCGACTTTCTTGAGCCTTCCTTTGTCCCGCCTGGGAAGTCTCCTGGCTTAGGAAACTGGATCTGTGAGGTAGCAGTATATTGCGTTTCCGTCTGTTTTCAGCTTGTCTGCTGAAGCGGTTTCCAGATGATCTGCCATGTCCGACTTCCTCGAAGAAAGCTGATCCGCAAAGGCGTGGATGATTTCATTGGCGGTCTTGGTTCGATTATACGTATTTTCGCAGGTTTTCTCCATATCTGCGTATAGTCGTGAATGGCGTCCGCTAGTTCTCTCCTTTTACTTAGAGAAGGCGGAGATTCGTTGATACATTCGACAACGGGTCCTTCGCTTCCCAAAGGTCACGTCCTTAACTTCCTCAGCCAACTCGCAACAAGATGGATCTGCTCATCATTCCCCGAATAGTGACGTCGATGGTTGCTAACGTACTCACGGAATCTTCCTTTCCAGCTGACGAAACTCCTGAGCCACATCATTATCGACACCGTTAATTCGGTAGGTCGCCTCCGTCATTTTGTCTCCACCGATCGAAGCGGCTCTTGGAAATCAGGTCCGCATCTTCAGTTATTTTGACATCATGCTCGCGATATACTCAGCACCATCACCACCATCACACTTATCCGGCATCTCACTGCAGTGACTATCGATCTCTTTCTGTGAGTCGAAACGATTACGGTCTCGAATCGTGCTTGCAGCTCTCTACTTGAAACTCCAGTTCTCTTTCCTTGTCACTCTTCTCTCTTGGCTTGGATGGCGGACCACCATATCCTCTGTCTCGCATTGCCATTATTCATCTCCCTTTCCTCTTGCCCACATCTCTCTTGGTAACTGCTGGTCCACGACCACGTCGAAGGGCTGTCGCGCTTCAGCAAGCTCGTCGAGGTTCTCCGTGAGGGAACAGCGCCCACTGCGGCTGATCTCTGGCCCCCATGCACTTCACCAGACGATCAACAGCCGTATAAGCCAGCAACGCCCTCCGCCCATCCCTCAGACGTCGCAGCTCAATCTCGCGCGCCCTCGCATTAGGAGGGCCCGGTCGAGGGCGGGTACAGCGCAGGCGGCACGAACGGGACGCTCCGGGTCGGACCGAGAGCGATCCCTCATCGCCCAGGCTGGCTCAGAAGCGGCCCTCCGCCCGCTCAGGAGGGACAGCAACACGGAGAGTCACAGAGAAGATCTCATGCCCCGACACTATCAGAGACCACCTCAGCAGAACAGCACTATCTACCATCTAGACGGTGAGACTCATCGGCTCCAGAGCTGCCAGGCTCGTCTGTGAAGGCCGGTTTAAGCCAGTTGCGGCGCTGGCCGTTGCGGTTGTTCCCGGAGGTGGCTGTCGTGGTTGGTGTCGCGTGCCCTGGGGTGCGTGGTGTTTCTCGGACTGGGGGGAGTTCTTCTTCCCTTGAGTCGATAGGATAGATCCCATGCCAGCAGCGAGATACTCGGAGGAGTTCAAGGCGCAGGTCGTGCGTGAAGTCATCGAGAAGGAACGCACGATAGCGTCAGTGGCCGCCTCATACGACCTTGTTGCCCAGACGGTAGGTAACTGGGTCGCAAGATACAAGAAGGAGCATGCCACCGACCGGGACCGCGAGAAGGCCTCGAGTCGACTGAGATAGCGACACTGAGAGCAGAGGTCCGTGAGCTGCGTCGGGAGAATGAGTTCCTGAAAAAAGCAGCCGCCTTCTTCGCCAAGGAACGACCGTGACCGAGCGCTACGAGCTGATCAACCGCGAAGAAGGCTCCTACCCCATCTCCTCAATGTGCCGGTGGTCCAGGGTATCAAGATCAGGGTACTGCTCCTGGCGCGACCGGCCCCAGTCGCAGACGGCCGTCAGGAGGGAGGAGCTGGCCATCCTGATTAAGGACGTTCTTGAGGACCCGATGGCACCTTACGGGTACCGGCGAATCCAGGCATGGTCTGAGCGGCGCGGTGTGCGGGCCGACGGGGCCACGATCCGCGTCATCATGCGTGACCTGGGGCTGCAGGCCGCAGCCGGGCGAAGGTCCGAACCACGTGCCGGGCCCAGGACCTGACGAGCGGCCGGACCTGCTCAGGCAGGGACTCTCGCCGCTGACAAGCCCTGGACGAAGCTGTGTGGGAGACATCACCTGCGTCAGGACCTGGGCCGGATTCGTTTATTCACGACCGTTCCCGGACTGCTGACGCCCTTGAAGGTCGGGTTACGCGATGCGGACCGCATGCGTACCTCCCTGGTGTGCCAGGCCATTGACATGGCGGCTCAGGAGATGCCCGATCGACGAGCGTGACGATCTTTCACTCGGACCGGGTAGTCAGTATCGTCTCAAAGATTCCTGGACCATCTCAGGTCCTATGGCATTCGTCCCTCGGTAGGGCGTGCGGGGTGTGCTGGGACAATGCGTGCGCAGTCGTTCAATGCCACGCCCAAGAATGAGAGAGTCCACCGAATGGTGTATCCAACGAAGGACAAGGCGATCAAGGATATTGCCTCGACGATCTTGACGCTACGAGATGCATGTCCGCCTTCACCAGCCCTAGATACCGCGCCCCGAACGAAGTCGAACGCGAGTTCCTGGACTTAACGAAGGCAGCCTATGAAACACAAGCAAGCACTGTCCGAAAAACACCTGGCGAGTCCGGGCGGTAGAATCTGCTGGGTGAGTCCGTACCGCGCCAGGTCAAGACAGCCTCGGGGCCACGGCGGTGCAGGCGTGGCCAAGGATCGTAATGGTGCGCCGGATCGCATGGAGCACTGGGCTCAGCCCAGCGACAGCAGGCCGAGCTGGCCGCACTGATGCGCCTGCGCGCGCCATGGCGGCTCCTGGCCGGCCAGCGGGTCCCGGACCTGGGACCAGCACTCGACGGTGGCGGCTGGGCTCCGGTGACGGAGCCGGGTGGCAGGTGGTGCCAGTGCGAAGGCCGCAGATCATCTCGCGCAGGTCGGGCTGGCTGATCAGGAGGTGCTGCGTCTCGGCCTACCGGCGTCTGGGGCTGGAAGTGAGGCGGTTGGGGGTGGTCAGGCCTTTGAGCAGATGGTCGCCGCGCTCGCGCCTGATCGAGCCGTCCTCCAGGCCGACACTCCCAGGGTCCTGTCTGGAGGATCGCTGGCTCGACCCCGGCCCACGCAACACCTTGTACGCCTCATCTGGGCCGCTGCGCTGGGCAGCTACCGCGAGAAACCTGTCTGGAGCCTTGTTCGAGCATCAAAGTCACCAGCACCTCCGGTCTGGCCCTGTGCCTCTATGGCGTGACCACGCGCGCTCATGTTCGAGGCCGAGAGGGAGGGCGACCTGGAGGGCGGCTGGGTTACTCCGCGAGAGGCGGGTCGACCTCGAGGTGATCGTCGGGCCTGCTGGTCGACCGCCGCGGAGTTCCCTGAGAATCGGGTGCTGGGAGAAACAAGGCCGAGTACCACCACGATCATCCCCATCGTCGAGGCCTTCCAAAGCCGCCTCACAGCATCGAGGAGCTCGTCATCGTCGCTGATGCCGGCATGCTCTCAGCGACCAACCTCAAGCCCCTGCATGAGGCGAGGCTGCGGTTCATTGTCGCGGCCCCGCCGGGTCTGCGCCCCAGGCGACCTCGGAGGCCCGCTTCACTGGGCGGGACGCCTTTCACCGATGGGCAGCTGATCGACACCATCACAAGCAGAGGCCTCAAACACCGAGCGGAATAAGAGCCTCAGGCTGAGCCGGTGTGGGATCGGACACTCACCCGGGCTCATGGAGCAGCGGTGCCTACTCCAAGAAGCGCGCGGCCCGGGACGGTAAGCATCTCGACCGCTCAGGAGGAACCGGGCCCGGAGCCGTTATCGCCGGTGAGAGAAGCAGCCCAGACGCGCAGGTGTTCACCGTCCGCTAGTCTGATCAGGGTGCTCGATGAGGCGTCCCTGCGCGGGCCAGGTCGCTGGTGGGCGCTCAAAGAGGTATGTCAACGTAACATCCCCGCACGCTTGATGGACGCCGCCGCCGGTGGTGCTCCTCGTATCACGAGCTGTGGGTATCGTCGAGCAGTCCCTTCCGGTTGAGCAAGCACGACCTGAGAGCCCGACCCGTGTTCCACCACCAGCGCGATGCTGTTGAGGCTCCACCTGACCGTGTTATGGCCTCCCTGGCCGTCGCCGGCACCTCCAGGGAGAATCACCGGGATTCAGCATCAAAACCTTGCGTCATCCCGCGCCCCTCAAACCCCTCGGGAGGTCACCATCAACCTCACGGCCACCACCTCACCGCCGCCGGCTGACCCCCGAGGCTGGAAAGAAATCCCGTACTGCCCTCGAGGCAGCCCAGCAGGGCACTAAAAACTGTGCAATCTCAGGCCAGCGACGCCGCTACACCTCAGCCCTCGACGTCCTCAACCGCAGCCGGAACTCTACAACGCCCCTCCCTCACCAGCGCTAACAACCACACTCCACGAAGACCTCTGCACCACATCAAGCTTGACCTTCAGGTCGGTGCACACTGCCGTTAGGTGGCCCGCCAGCCCACGATCCGCCGCGAGAACTTACGTCAGTCACGAAAGCCGCATAGACCTACCCGGAGAAAGCTGGCACGTGGGAGGGGGTGCCTCCGCTTGCGGGGATATGTCGACGTGAGCCACAGCCCACCCAGGGCGAAGGCCTCGGCAGTGCCGCCTCGACCCGGCCAGCCGGACACCGCTCCCTTAAACAAAGGTGCGCCGAGGGCGGGTCGTGCTGGGCGACGTGCCGCGCCGTGACGCCGCAGTAGACCCAGGTCGCCGCATGAGCCGCACGACGGCACAACGGGCACGTGACCGGCACCGTGACGCTCGGCGACCTCAGGGCTGACTCGCATCACGTGCATCTTGCGGCGCCCAGAACCGAGTAACTGGTTCGCCTTGGTTTTTGTGGATTCTGGATACCTCCACCTGAGAGCCTCGTCACGCAGCCACCGTGGCTGATGGAGGACGGGGCATGGCTGCGTGAGTCACGTGCTCCGCGATCTTGACGTCTGCGCTGCGGCGTCCGGCAGACCGGCCAGGCCCCGGCGCCTCCTTCTTGGCCTCAATGTACTGGCAGATCAGCGAGACGGGCGCTCGCTCACACTCCGCCTCAATAGACAAACCCATGCGCTCCTCAGGATCGCGTCGGCTCGTCGCAACTCTCGGACCTCCAACGCCGGCTCCTTTGCGAGTCCGGTCCACCCCATCGGTGGTGCTTTCCCAGCCTCTCAGACCTGCCATCGTACTTGAGGCTCTTCGGCCCAGGGAGCGCGGGTCACTCGGTGGACTCCCAGATCCTCGTGCGATCCTGCGCACCACGCCCTTGGGCCCGCACGGTGGGCCAGCCAGCCTTTCAACGCGCCCGTCCCTCGTGGCCAGCTGCCCGCAGCTCCAACGAGTATTTCCTTAACACCACATGACAGTGATCCTTGTCATCACCGCTCTCCGTCAAACCCGGGACGATTCAACCGACAACAGGCTCCACCCACTGCACGCCTCTAAACAAAAAGTCGTCGATGCCACTCGGCAACCAACTACACCGAATTTACGGCCCGCTGTCGGTTTCACACCTTTCATTCTCACTGAAGAGTCATCAGATCTTCAACGAGTAAAAGCGAAACAGGAGAACAGCATTAGCTCATGCGAACATATGGACTAACTCTTCTCGGTGACCAAGATACTGCGAGCATCAGGATTATTTGAGTATAAGTCAATAAACTCAAATTGAGACATACCCCCAATGGAAGGTGAGGACATCGGAGAGCTATGTGCAACCCGTTTGTTTTGTCCTCAATGAGAACGAACATCCGCCGTTGCTCCTCTCGGCCGCCTGTCAATGCGAGGTCGATCGCCCCAATTAATTCGGGTCCTGTACACTCTCTGCGGGCGAGACAACAATTCCGTTCGAGTTGAGAATGATCTCCTGGTTCTGTCATTGCACTGAACGGAAACGTCCACTGAGACTCATTATTGCCATGACCAGAAAAAGACACGCGCGGTTGGCAGCCGCATAGCGCAGGCAGCCCGCAGTGTGCCGAGCCGCCTCCTCGCAACTTAACCATCATCCGAATCACCACTGCTCCGGCAATCAGAATGATGGAGCTCATGACTTGCCATATGAGAAATAGCAACGAGGGGTCCGAACGTTACCTCACCACCACTTGCGTTCCAGCGCTTTGTACGACTGCGGAATCCTAGCTGCGCGTACTGCATCAACGCCTGCGCAACCAGATGTGTCCCGCCGTGCGATGAGAACACTAGCGTCGGCGCCAAACAGAGATACCGGAATATAGCACACCGACACAGAGTAGGACGATCCCGCCAGAATCCATAATAATATACCTCTTTTGAGACGATTCGGCGTCCATGGCCGAACAAGAATACACGACTCCGTCCATTGGTCTCAATTTACCCACGTGCACTGTCTTCCTGTCGATCATGCGCTGCCAGCCTCGACAACGCGCCGACCTCGGTAACTTAAGGTGACTGGCCACGCATGCGCACGCCCAGCATGTTGCTGTGAAGACGCCTCTAGGGATCGACGAAATCCACAAAACTTGGGTTAAGTGCAACACCTTACGAGATGCAAAGGTCACTTATATGCCAAGTCTCCACGTCCAAAGCTGATGCGCTATTCCAGACATCCGGGAGGCTTTATCCTCCAGGGTGCTTCACCGTCTTCAGCAGTTCCCGACGGCATCTACTCCTTACCTACCCCTTCTCTGTTTCTTCCCAAGGGTGGTTAATAATCTCTCGATGCTCCAATGATATTGCGTATCATGAGAGCCAACCTATACCCCTTTCTGCCGCGAGTGTCGCTTCGCCAGCTGACTACAATGACACCACCCACATTGTGGCGGCTTCGGGTAGAGCGCCACGTGACTAGCGCACCGCAGCCGTCGTGGCCGCAACTTTCGCTAATGGGGCGCCGGTTGCAAGATCGACCGCCGGACCGCCAAACGCCACCGCCTTCCCTGCGAACTTGCGGACACGCCGTCTCCGACCGCTTCAAGCCCATCAGCGGTCTCTCTCGCATGGCTGTCGGCTTCGGCTTATTCAGCTTGTTCTCAATCGCATTTTACTCGGAGGTCGACTTCCGAGTGCTGACGGCTGTGAGACTTGTCGGCGGCCCGGTTAGTATGCTGCCCAAGCAGAAGCAGCCTCCCGCAAAGGAGTCCATGCGCGAACTGCAAACATTTTTCAGCAGTTATCCACCGTCTCGAGTTGCGACACCTATTGAATTCTCCACAAAAGTTTTGATCGCACCAGAATAAGGGGCCTTTGGGCGTCCTTTTGCTTGAGTAACGAGATTGTTTACTATCCAGTCATTCAGCGCGTTGAACGTTGCTTCAACCCTCGCCTTTGATCTTTTCGAAGTCTCGAACTTTCAGCCAGATAATTGCTCGTCGCTTTACATCTGCGGCGAACCAATCATCTCTGGCCTCACGTACCTTTCCGTGGAAACTTACTAGGCGCGTACTTGCTCGGGATACTTGATGATGCTTTCCATCTACTTGCAACCCATCACCCTGGGCTGTCTCAAGATGCTCCTTTCATATCTTGCTTTCGCCGACGACACGTCCGCAAAAGAGCGGATGACATCTGCAGCTTTTCTGCCCGGTCATGAACATTTTTAACCGCATCGCACAAGGTAGTTGAATACGTACCTACGGCGAGACCGACTTCACCCCCAACTCCGGTGCAGGCCCAGATCCGCTTTTAGCGAACAAATTTGCCGCACTGCTGGCATTGTCACGCAGTCCCTCTAACCACCGTGCGGCGTCAATCAACGAGACTGATTCGCTTCTCGGGAATAGTATAACATCAATGTCCCCACCAGCACTCATGATATTTCTTTCTCCATCTGTCGGAAGGTCGAACGCTCTCGTCCACCCCATTAATTTTATCCACAGCATTCGCCATTTTGTTCTCCACTGCAAGTCTGAGCAAATCGCTTCTACATCTCCTGCATCCTCAGCAATCTTAGTGACTGGCGTCGACGGCGTATTTCGTTCTACTGTGTCGCCGCCATCCACACCTCAGGAAATCCCTCATCGCCTCTAAATCGGTCCCATGGCGGTATGCAAAATTGATATCTTGATATCTTCTGCATCATCATAATCTATTTTAACTTCGTTGGCCATTACTGTCTCCTCTGCTTGATCTGCCAGAGTTCCTTTGGCATGCGCTGGTCCAGCATGACCACGTCGAAGGGCTGCGCCTCGCAAGCTCGTCGAGGGTTCTCCAGTGAACAGCGCCCACGGCTGGTTGGGTCCCATGCACTTCACCAGGCGGTCGACGGCCGTGTATGCCAGCAGGGCCATCCGGCCGTCTCTCAAGCGCCGCAGCTCAATCTCCGTGCCCTGCGCGTTGGGCACTCCGGTCGAGGGCAGGTACAGTGCGGGCGGCACGAACGGACGATCCGGGTCCGGACCGAGCGATCCTCATCGCCCAGCGGCTCCAGCGGCCTCGCCCGCTCGGAGGGACAGACAACATGGAGTCACGAGAAGATCTCATGCCCCGACGCTATCGAGATCACTGTGCATCGCAGCACTATTTGCCACTAGTACTGTGACGTTGGTCGCTCCAGAGGCGCCACCGACGCCGGTCCAGTGAGCCCCTGCACACGCCACAGGCCTTCCTCAGTGGCGAGCTCCCCCGCACAGCTCAGGATGATGCAGTAGAACGCCACCCGCTGCAACTGGACACTGGTCAGTGGAAGGTGTCCATCTCCGCCGGATGCGACCGACCCGATCGTTCTCCACCACGAGATTCCCACGGCGCTGCGCCCACGAGCCGCGGGCGGTCAGCCCGACCAGACAGCGACTCACGGCTTGTCCCGGCGAAGCGGATACGTTCTGGGTCCAGGACGATTTCACTGCGACGACGGGGCAGCGGAGTTTCAGCCCAACAAACGCTGCGGTCACTAGGAGGCTGCGAGGAACGGCAGCACGGACGCCTCCTCGATCAGCACGATCACCGACCGCCCGAAGCACCGACAGCAGACTCCCAATCCCCAGGAGCGTCATCTCACGTGGATCGCCAGCGGTACGAACCATGTGTTTGTCAGGCAGACTCCTCACTGCTCCAGGTCACCGTCGGTGGGCGACCGTTCGGCATCTGCGAGCCCCGGCGAGCTTGCTACGGCGTGGATCAGAAGCACCAGGAAGACGACGAGGCCCGGGAGGAGGAAGACGCTATTCTGCCGACTGCTGGTGAGGTGGGCGGAACCTACGAGGACGATGATGGCCAGATCGAGAGGCTGCCAGGCACGGCGGCGCTTTTCGGTCCGCCTCCTGCAGGACACCGGTTTCGAGGATCTAGAGCTGTCGTCTCGTCGCGATCATCTGCCTCCTGACGCATCCCGAACGTCTCGAGGGCGGAAGACCATCGCCATGTCCGTACCCGATCGCAGCGGCGGTGGAGTTGAGGCCTGTGACGCGGGAGCCGAACGGCGCCGCCAGCTCCGGCACTGCTGTCTGAGCCCGACCGCACCATGCGGCGGTGTCGCATACGGTGCTCCCCCGTTCGGGGGTGTTCCTGATAGGGCGCACCTCCATAAAGGTGTGATACCGGAGACGGTGACGCATCGATCGGCCGGGTTGGTTCTGGGCTGGAAGGACAGATCCCCCGCGGACCTGCTCCAGGGCTCCCCACGAACCTGCTCCGGCACGACGGCGTCTCAACGCCTTCGCCCACTAGGTCAGGCGCCGCCATAAAGGCACGCACCCGTTGCAGTCCTGGCCGGTAACCAGCTCACCTCGCAGCTCGGCGTGAGTCGTGTGAGAACCTGAGCACCGTCTGAAGCTGAGCGTGACCGATCGGCACGACAACGATGGGAAACACACCGGACCGCCTGCAGCACCCCGTGATCATGACGTGCGGTCTTCATGCGGTGGATGATGCTGGCCTCAGATTGGCCCGCGCCGCCCAGGAATACAGGCGCGTCTGCGGCCATCCGTCCACACCCAGACGGCGTCCGGCGTCAGGATGATCTCCGGCGCCCCTCTGCCACCGCCGGGCAGCAGTATCAGTATCGCCCGAGCAGCATGATCGCCCGCCAGTACGAGCGTCCACACGTCGTCGCGAGTCCACGCCTGAGACGAGACTGCATCCACACGGCGACCAGTGCACCCGTCAACGCCACTGCGGCCGGCGCGAGTAGTCCTGCAGACCAATGCGCCGTGAAGGCCCGAACTGAAGAAATCCGGCCCCTGCTAGCAGTAGTCGGCAGACCGCGAGATCTGGTGGCTCATCGTGATCCTGCCGCCCCCGTACGGTGCGACGCTCAGAGCGCGCCAGCGCGAACATCGTCCCCAGCGGCACCTGAGAGACGGTCAGCTCAGATACCAAGAGCCAGGCAGAAGGCGCTGAGCACCAGCACCGAGCAGCCCTGGGCGGCTCGGCCACGATCCGCACGCTCCCGGTAGTCCTCTAATCCCGTTCCTCCACGTGACGTCGTCGGGTAGCTGCTGGTCATACCCGCCCCGCTGTTGTCACCTGATGAGGGTGACGCGAGATTGTGGCCTCTCGTCCCGCCCGACGCCGATGGCGGAGATGCGGCAGTGGGCCAGCTCCCTCAATGCGCAGCACGTAGTCCTGAGCGGCCTGAGGCAGGTCGGCGAAGCGGCGGACCTCGCTGATGTCCTCGCTCCAGCCGGGCAGCTCCTCGTAGACGGGAACGGCGTGGTGAAAGCCGGACTGGGTCAGCGGCATCTCGTGGGTGACGGTGCCCTCGATGTCATAGGCGACGCACACCGGAATGGTCTCGTACCCGGTCAGGACGTCGAGCTTGGTCATCACCAGGTCGGTCAGCCCGTTGACGCGAGACGCATACCGGGTCGACGGCAGCGTCGTGCCAGCCGCAGCGACGCGGACGGGCCCGTGATGCCCCGAACTCACCGCCCTCGGTGCGAAGAGCGCTCCCCATGTCGTCAGGCAGCTCGGTGGGGAAGGCCCTTCCCCACGCGGGTCGTGTGAGCCTTGACGACGCACCGACGACCGAGTCGATCCGGGTGGGCCCACGCCGGTACCCGTGCAGGCACCACCGGCAGGGGGGTTGGAGGAGGTGACGAAGGGGTAGGTGCCGTGGTCGATGTCGAGCATCGTGGCCTGACCGGCCTCGAACAGGACCGTCTTGCCTGATCCGAGGGCGCTGTTGAGCACCAGGGAGCAGTCACGACCATGGGCCGGACCCCGCTCGGCGTAGGACGGCAGCTCGTCGGCGACGGCGTCGGCGTCAATGGCCGCCCGGTTGAACGACCTTGAGGAAGAGGCTGTTCTTCTGGTCAGGGCCGAAGCGGACCCTCTGACGGCAGGATCGACTCGTCGAAGGGTCCTGGACACGGATGCCCACACGGTTCATCTTGTCCGCGTGAGTCGGGCCGATCCACGACCGGTGGTGTCCCAGCTGGCGCGCGCCCAGGAAGCGCCTCGGTGGTGCGGTCCAGAACCCGGTTGTAGGAGGGATGATGTGGGCGTTGGCGCCGATGAGGAGGCTAGGGGCATCCCTTGCCACGGAGGTGATCTCAGCGATCTCGTTGAAGAGGACCTCCAGGTCGACGACGACGCCGTTACCGATGACAGGGTGACCCCGGGAGTGAGCACACCAGCTGGCAGAAGGTGGAAGGCGAACTACTCGCCGTCGATGACCACCGTGTGCCGGCATTGTTACCGCCGTTGAACTTTCACGACGTAGTCGACGTCCTGACTCGCGAGCTGGTCAGTCGCCTTTCCCTCCCTCGTCTCCCCACTGGGTACCGACGACGACAACGGCTGGCGTGGCGCTCCTCGACTTCGGTGACGGCGTGCCGGTGGACACACCGCCCTCAAGCCTACCGGAGCCGCGGAGGTACCCCACCGGCGTCCCCGCTAACCGACCGAGAAGACGATACGGTGGGCACATGCCTCATGCCACCGTCCACCCCATCTCCACACCACGCCCTGCGCCGGCGAGTTCCTCGTCGCACTGACCGCAGCCGCCGCCTGGCTCTGGCCGGCGCACCTGGGCCACGCCCTTCCATGGCTGACGACGACGTCACGCATGACGGTGTCCAGCGGATCGTGGTCAGGAGGGACAGAGACCCTGCCGCGAAGTTCACGATGTCGGACAGCGGCTCCACCCCGACGCTGAGCAAGAGCATCTGCAACAAGGAAACATTCGACGCCGACGAGTCGGACGCCAAGGACGTCACGGTCGAGTTCAAGGACGAGGGCGACACTCGCAGCTGCATCCTGCAGGGAATCGGTTCGGTCTCAGACTCCTCGAGCAGCATCTCGCACAACGGGGACGAGTTCACCGCCACAACCCCGACTTCAACGATCAACCCTCCAGCACCACCGTCAACATCACCCAGTCGGTCACCTTCCCCGGCAAGGTCACCGAAGCCGACGAAGGCACGGTCGACGGCACCAAGGTCTCCTTCAACGACGGGGACTCTCACCAGGTCAAGGGGAAGGACAAGCCCTGCAGGCGCAGCAGCCTAGGCGGCTCTACAGGGCACTACGGCAGAGGAAGACGGCGGCTCCACTCCCACCTGGGCGCGGGTTGCTGATGGGGAGCAATCCAGCAGCCGCTATCGGTGGAGGCGTCGCGTTGCCAGTGAGCCAGAGGAAAAGAAGGCAGCAGCCCAGCTCGCTTCCCACGCGACTCCCGCAGGCCTACGACCCCAACTCGGCCCTCTTCCAGCCAACCGGACCGGAGCCCGGTACAGCCCAACCGCAGCGGGCTCGGCCCTCCCCAGCAACTCCCAGCGGTGGCTGAGCACGCCCACTCTTGCCAGCGACCCAACGCAGCAGCCCTACCAGCCCGGCTGCACCAGCCCTCGCACCCAGCTACCAGCAGCCCTGGCAACAACCGAGCCAGGCCAGCTCGGTCAGCCGGGCGGGGCCCTAAGGAACTGCCGGCGACTGATGGTCCGGAATCTCCTGGTCCGGGACCATCATGTCTGAGCAGGCGAGCAAGGCGTCGCTCACCCGAACGAGTCACCCGCGTCGGGGCGCCGGCATCGGGCACCGAGCGCCGTCATCGTGGGCGCTGGAGCAGGGGCGATGAGGTGAGGCCTGGAAGGCCGGTCCGATGAGACCATGAACCATGCAGCCGCGGCCCGCGCAGCCGGCAGCTCCCAGAAGGCCACCACCGGCACAGCCGTGATCACCAGAGCGTGTGCCGTGATCCCAGGCGCCCGCGCAGCCGGGCCGCGTTGGACAGGTGCCGCATGAGCGGCGCGTCGAAGAAGGCCACCAGCGCCACCAACTCAGATGAGGACCGCAGCGCGGAGGACTCCCCAGCCAGCACACCACGGACAGCGCACCACTCACGGTGCCGTGCTGGTCTCGGGAGGATCCCGCCAGGACCAGGTGCTCCCAGCCGCCGAGGGTCACCAGTACGAGCACCGGCAGCCTGGGTCAGGGGACTGCCTCAGGTTGAGGCGGAAGGAACGCCACCAGGTGGTGACGACCGCCGGGTCGCCGTCGGCCGCCATCTCACCGGCGACACGGGCGCAGGCCGTCAGTGAGGCGCCTGCCGTCACCACCGGCAGGCAGCCGGCCAGGGTGAGGACGTTGAGGATGACGACGTCGGCCGCTGCGGACCAGGCCCGGTGAGCCGGACTGTCGGGGCCGGGAAACAGCGCCACGGAATCTCCTTCATGCGGGCTCGAGCAGTAACAGGGGAAAATGATACGGGCGGTTCTCGGTGCCCACGGTGGGGCCCGAGAACCGCCCGATTCAGGATTCGTGCGCGGGCATCAGCCCTTGACCGCTCCTGCGGCAACGCCCTCGATGATGTAGTCTGACCGAGAGGTAGAAGGCCACGATCGGGACGATGGCGAACGAGCATACGCCATCTGGGCACCCATGTCACGGTTTCCGTTGGAGCCGACGAGCGACTGGATGACGATCCGGGATCGTCTTGTAACGATCGTCCTGACCGATGACGAGGTTGGGCAGGAGGGAAGTCGTTCACACCCACATGGCGTTGAGGATAGCCACGGTGACCGCCGTCGGCGAGCAGCGGCATGACCACCTTGAAGTAGGTCTGCAGCGGGAGCAGCCGTCCATGTGGGCGGCTCTCCTCGATCTCCCATGCGGGATCGACTTGATGAAAGCCAGCGAACAGGAAGACGGACAGTCCGCCGCCGAATCCGAGGTAGGGGACGATCATGCCCCAGGACGTGGCCAGGCCGAGCATGTCGGCGACCTTGACGGTGGGGAAACATGACCATCTGGAACGGAGCGATGTCATGGAAGGCGAAGGCGTGGTAGATCGCCGAGGTCCACCAGGTCTCGATGCGGGTGATGTAGTAGGCGGTCATCGCCGTCAGGAACGATGACGACGACGGGCCACCGTGATGGTACAGCAACACAGCCCGTGGCGCTGGCGAAGCCCGACAGGCCAGGCCGTGTGGCGCTAGTTGTCCAGGCCGGCGAGGTCTTGAGGGGTCCGGCAGGGCGAAGGACTATCGGAGATGTAGAACTGCCCTGAAGGAGTTGATGAGGATGAAGGCCAGATGACCCTTACGAGGCCAGGATCCCAGCACGCCCACGAGCGTTCTGACGGGTGTGTGCGCAGCGGTCTGCTGACTCGCCTTGCAGGTGGGGTGGCGGATCAGGGACGTGGGTCTGGACGGCGGTGCTCACGCGTCGACCTCCCTTGGAACGAGTGGCGCGCAGCTGGATGAGCGCGATGGCGGCGACGATGAGAAGAAGACGACGGCCTCGGCACCAGGCGACGCCACTCCTGGCCGATCTTCTTGCACATCGTGTTGACAATGCTGAGCGCAGCCATCTGGGTCCTGTTTGGCCGGGCCCCGTTGGTCAGAGCGAGGTTCTGGTCGTACATCTTGAAGGTGTTGGCCAGGGAGTGAGGAACAGGCAGATGGTGATCGAGGGCATGATCATCGGCAGCGTCACGTGTGCGCGGCGTCTGCCAGCGACTGGCGCCGTCGATCTGGGAGGCCTCGATGAGCTCGGGCGGCACGTTCTGCGCAGACCGCGATGTAGATGACCATCATGTAGCCCTGAGCTGCCGGTTGACGAGCATGACCGGGCCGAGCCGCCCAGTCGCCAGTCATTGACGATCGTCTGGCTCGCGCTGGAGGATCGCATTGGCATGACCTGCCGGGTTATGGCCCAGGACGATGCCGCCGATGAGATTGGGCAGTGAAGAGCAGCGCGCGGAAGAAGTTGGTGCCGCGCAGCTTGCAGGTCAGGAAGTAGGCCAGGGCGAAGGCGCGGGTTCACCGTGATGATCGAGATGACCGAGACGACGGCGGTGAAGACGAGCGCCTGAGGGAAGTCGCTGCGCTCCCCAGGCCCTGGCGTGGTTGTCGGTACCGACGAACCGCGCGTTGGTCAGAGTGCTGAACGGTGAAGGAGATAGAGACCCCATGAAGAGGGGACGATGAACGCGATCATGAGGCCAACAGGGTCGGCCCGCAAAAACTGGGAAGAACTCTCAGTGCCTTGGTCATTTCTGCCTCGAGGGTGCGACCGGCGCCGCCGAGGGAGACGAATCGGTACCAAAGGGCTCCCGCCGGGGCGGTAACGCGCAGCCGATCGGCTCCGGGCGCCGCCCCGGACGGAAGAGCGATACTGAGGAGATGAGTCGCCACCACGCCGTCGTCGACGGACTCGAGACGGTCCCGGTCGGGCTGAGGCGACTCGACGGCGTCAGCTCTCCCAGCCGACTTCTTCTCGAGCCCAGGTGGTCACGAGAAGTCTTGACCTTCGCCCGAGTCAGCGCTGCCGGAGGCGTACTGAACCAGGTGCTGGCCGAGCTGGTCGCGAAGTCCTGGCTCGGGAAGGTCGGGAAGACCCACTTGACGGGCGTGAGGTCCCGTGTCGGTGATGGCGGCAGCGACCTCCTTGCCCAGCGGGTCAGGAGGGAGCCAGCTCGGCGTGAGGCCTTGTGGGGCGCGATGATGCTGAGCTTCTCGGCGGCGAGCTTGGAGCCCCTCGGCGTCGGGGTGAACAGCCAGGTGAGGAAGTCGCCCTGGTGACCTTCTGGTCACCTTCAGCGGCCTGGGAGTTGATCGTCAGGTAGTTCTCGGTGCCGATGGCGATGTTGGCTCTTGTCCTCGCGGACACGCCGACGTAGATCGGCAGGAAGTGGACGTCCTCGGCGTCGACCGTGTTGCCGGAGACCTCCGGAGATCTGCGACCAGCCCGCAGTTGCCGTTCTGGACCATGGCGGCCTTGCCAGGGCGAAGTCGGCCATGGAGTCGGTGACCGTCTTGGCGCTGGCCTCGGTGGGCTTGATCGTGGAGTTGTTGAGGTAGAGGTCGAAGATCTTCTTGTGAGTTGTCCGAGTAGGTCAGCTTGATCTCATCGAGTCGTCGACCTTGTCGTCGCGGTACTCGTAGTAGACGGGGTGAGTTGGCCGGGTGGGTCTGCCAGCGCCAGTCCTCGCCGGGGGACAGCGAGGTCGCGGCGAGGCACCCTCGATACCGAGGTCGGCCTTCTTGGCCTGCATGTCCTCGACGACCTCCCTTGAGCTTGTCGAAGCCCCTTGATCTGGTCGACGGCGGTGGCGCTCGCGCGCCTCCATGGCGAAGTACCTTTTTGAGGATGGCGGCGTTGTAGATGATGCCGTAGCCCTCGATGGCCAGCGCACGCCCGACCTTGTCCTCATCACCCTTGAGAATCCAGGACATGTCCGTCATCTGCTTGGTGAAGTCGGCGTCGGACAGGTCGAGGCGTACTCCTTTCAGTGTGCCATGTCCACAGGGCCGTTGAGGTTGAACAGCGTGGGCGGGTTGGACTTGGCGACCTCGGACTTCAGGGTCTGCTCGTAGGTGCCGGAAGCGGCGGTGACGACCTTGACGGCGACACCGGTCTTCTTCGTGTAGGCAGCCGCAATGTCCTTGAAGGCCTGCTCCGACTCGGGCTTGAAGTTGAGGAAGTAGACACCTCCATCGCCGTCGGAACCGGACGAGCTCTTCGAGCAGGCCGCCAGGGTCGCGGCGACAGCGAGCACGGCGGTTCCGCCCAGCATGGAGCGGCGGGAGATGAGTCGCATTGGGAGTCCTCCTTTGGACACATGGGACAGGTACGGACGAGGCGTCCGCGAGGTGCGACTGCCGTGTCGCCGGCGGCGGACCCGTCGGCTCAACGGCGACGACCAATCATGGCACATTCTCGCCCAGATTGCTGCAAGGCTTGCAACCAGTGACTCAGGTCTCTTCGTCGACGCTGAGGTCGACGTCGCTGTCGATCGCTATATTTCGCACTAATCGGCCATTCCACCTCCCATCAGGACCAGCGAGGTCAGGGGCACTCCCTGCAAGAAGTGTAACCACTCGGACGTTTCAGCGTCGGGTGCCGGCAGGTCAGCACCCCCCGTCACCTCAGTACGCGGACGACGTGGCTCCGACACCATGATGGCGCCGGAGCCACGTAGCGATGATCAATCGCCGCTCGGTCCTTCACCCTGCGCGGGGTGAGGGCTCACTTGCGGGCGGAGCCGACGGAGCCGAGGCGCTCGCAGGCCTCGACGACGCGGGCGGCCATGCCCTTCTCGGCGGCCTTGCCCCAGGCGCGCGGGTCGTAGGCCTTCTTGGAGCCGACCTCGCCGTCGATCTTGAGCACGCCGTCGTAGTTCTTGAACATGTGGTCCGCCACCGGGCGCGTGAAGGCGTACTGGGTGTCGGTGTCCACGTTCATCTTGATGACGCCGTTGCGCACGGCCGTGGCGATCTCCTCGGCGGTGGAGCCGGAGCCGCCGTGCATGACCAGGTCGAAGGGGGTCTTCTTGTCCCCGACCTTGGTGGCCAGGCGGTCGCCCAGGCGCTTGGCGACGTCGGCCTGGATCTCGCCCAGGAGCTCGGGGCGGAGCTTGACGTGGCCGGGCTTGTAGGCGCCGTGCACGTTGCCGAAGGTCAGCGCCGTGGTGTAGCGGCCGTTCTCGCCCAGGCCCAGGGCCTCGACGGCGGCCCAGGCGTCGTCGGCCGTGGTGTAGAGGCTGGCGTTCTCCTCGCCCTTGATGCCGTCCTCCTCGCCGCCGACGGCGCCGATCTCGATCTCCAGGATGGTGTTGGCCTTCTTGCTCATGGCCAGCAGCTCGACGGCGAACTCGATGTTGTCGTCGGTCTCGGCGGAGCCGTCCCACATGTGGGACTGGAAGGCGGTGGGCTCGCCGCGCTTGGCCTGCTCGATCTCGATCTCGAGCAGCGGCCTGAGCCAGGTGTCGACCAGCTTTGCGCGGGCGGTGGTCCGTGTGCAGCGCGAAGGTGATCGGGTACAGGTCGGCGATCGGTAGGCGTAGGCGGACGGCCGAGGGAGCCCTTGACCCTGTCGGCGCGGGAGGAGCCGGACCAGTAGGCGGCACCACCGTTGGAGACCTGGACGATGCCGTCGGACTCGGCCTCGGTGAAGCCCTGGAGGGCGGCGGAGAGCGTCTGCGATGAGGTGACGTTGATCGCGGGGATGGCGTACTCGCCGGCCTTCGCGCGGTCGAGCATGTCGGCGTGGGACTCCGGGGGTTGCAATGGCCACTGGGTGCCTCCTGATGTCTGTATGGAGTCAGTGGTGCGAGGCCGATTGTTCCACGAATTCGGACCGAGGTGAACCGGATCATGGTCCTGGGTGAGCTCCCTGACCTGTTCAGGACCGGTTTGGTTCCGCCGCTCGTGAGACGGGGCGATACAGCGGGCCTCCAGCGCCCGGAGTCAGTCGGGCGCCGGCCCTGCGTGCTGGAGGATCCAGGTGTGCATGGCCACTGCCGCCGCGGCCGCCACGTTGATGGAGCGGGTGGAGCCGTACTGGCCGATGCGCAGCAGACGGGAGCAGCCGGCGCTCAGCTCGGCGCTGATGCCCTCACCCTCGGAGCCGAAGACCATGAGGCACCGTTCGGGCAGCGCGGCGCCCTCGAGGGCTGGGCTCCGGGACCGTTGTCGATGCCGATGACCTCGTAACCCGTCTTCTGCAGCCCAGTCGAGCAGCTCGCCGGGCTCGGGGTGGTGGCGCACGTCCAGGTAGCGGTTGGTGACCATGGCGCCGCGCTTGTTCCAGCGGCGTCGGCCGATGATGTGGACCCCGGCGACGTTGAAGGCATTGGCACTGCGCACGATGGAGCCGATATTGAGGTCCTGACTGACGTTCTCGATGGCGATGTGCAGCCGGTGCGGGCGCGGGCGGCCAGGTCGGCGCGGATGCGCCGCGATGGTCCAGTAGCGGTAGCGGTCGACGACGTTGCGCCGGTCGCCCGTCCGCGAGCAGCTCGCGGTCGTGGCGGGGATCGGCGGGCGGGCCTCGGGGCCACCGGGCCAGGGGCCCGACGCCGACCTGAGCGGACATCGGCCGGCCGGTCCTCCTCGGGCACGCACGGAGGCCGCGGGACCGAGCGCTCGGGACGCGCGCAGCCCAGTGGGCACCACGGGCCGGTGCTCCCCTCGGGCAGGTCGGCGGGCTGATCAAGCGATCAGAGCCCTCGCCCCGGCGGCGGATGCCGGCGGGCGCCGTCGAGAGCTCACTCCAGGCCGAGGTCGGCCAGGCCGAGCGCCGCATAGTAGGGCAGGCCGGCGGCCTCGATGCGCTCGCGCGCGCCGGTGGCCCGGTCGACGATGACGGCCACGGCCCGCACGTCGGCGCCCGCCTCGCGCAGGGCCTCGACGGCCTCCAAGGGCGAGCCGCCAGTGGTGGAGGTGTCCTCCAGGACCACCACGGAGCGCCCGGCGACGTCGGGGCCCTCGATGCGACGGCGCATGCCGTGGTCCTTGGCGGCCTTGCGCACGACGAAGGCGTCCAGGTCCAGGCCGCGCGAGGCGGCGGCGTGCAGCATGGCGGCGGCCGCAGGGTCGGCCCCCATGGTCAGGCCGCCGACGGCGTCGATGTCGTCGGTGCCCAGGCCCGCCTCCTCCAGCATGTCGAGCATGACGTGGCCGATGAGGGGGGCGGCCTCGTGATGGAGCGTGGCGCGGCGCATGTCCACGTAGAAGTCGGACTCGAGGCCGGAGGCGAGAGTGACCTTGCCTCGGACGACGGACAGCTCGTTGACGAGCTCGGCCAGACGGGCGATGTGGGAATCGTTGGTGCTCACGACTCCGATGGTAGTGGGCTCGAGGGCTCGTGCGCCGGGTAGACACCCGCCGATGCCGGAGCCCGCCCTCTTCCGCGCTCTGCGGAGGGGCGGGCTCTGGACGTCTCTGTGGAGAGGAGGGTCGAGGACAGGGCAGCCACAGCGGCGTCGTGAGTCGGGCTCCTGGCCGACCTCGGGGACCTGCTCGGTGTAGATGACCGTGCCGGACTCGTCGAGGACCACGACGGCGCGCGACAGCAGGCCGGCCAGCGGGCCGTCAGCCAGGGTGACGCCGTAGTCGGCGCCGAAGGTGGAGCGGAAGGTCGAGCCGGTCACCACGTTGGTGAGGCCCTCGGCGCCGCAGAAGCGGGAGCCGGCGAAGGGCAGGTCGGCGGAGACGCAGACCACGGTCGTGTTGTCCAGCTCGGAGGCGAGCTTGTTGAACTGCCGCACGGAGGCGGCGCACACCGCGGTGTCCACCGAGGGGAAGATGTTGAGAACCACGCGCCGACCGGCCAGGGACTGACTGGTCACCGGGGCGAGATCGGCGCCCACGAGCTCGAAGGCGGGCGCGGTCGAGCCCACAGCGGGCAGCTCGCCGACGGTGCTGACGGGGTCTCCGTGGAAGGTAATGGAAGCCATGGTCCGATCGTTGCAGGTCGCGGCCCTCCTGACCAGCGGAGGCCCTCAGCCCTGGGCGATTCTCCGGAAGGCTCGCCGACTCTACTGAGCGTCCCGGTCGGAACGCTCAAGGTCACCGGCCATTCGGCGCACGAGCCAGCGGGGTGCCAGTCGCAGTATGGCGTTGGCACTGCGGTAGCGCAGGCTCGGGGTACAGATGACCTGGCCGCGGCGCACCGCAGTGAGTCCGTCACTGACCACGCGCTCGGCGTCCAGCCACAGCAAGTCCTTCCACTGGGTCTCATCGATGCCGGCCGCCGCGTGGAAGCCGGTGTGGACCAGCCCCGGACACAGCGCCGTGGCGGTCACGCCAGTGCCGGCGAGCTCGACAGCCAGCCCCTCGGTGAACCGGAGCACCCAGGCCTTGTGGGCCGAGTAGGTACCTACGACATTGTGCGCAGCAACGGAGGAGACGTTGAGAATGGCGCCGCGTCCGCGCCGCACCATGGCGTCGGCCGCCGCGTGGGAGGCCACCATGACCGCCCGGACCATGACGTCGAGGGCCTGCTCCTCACGGGCCAGGTCTCCCCCGACGAAGGGCTGCCCCAGGCCGAAGCCGGCGTTGTTGACCAGGAGCCCTACGGGTTTACTCGGCTCGCGCAGACGCTCGGCGACAGTCTCAAGCTCATCACGCTGGGACAGGTCGGCCTGCAGGACCTCCACCTGGACGCCGACGAACTGCCGCATCTCCTCAGCCACCTGCCGCAGGCGCTCGGGGGTGCGCGCAACGAGGACGAGGTCATGACGCGCCTGGGCGAGCTGCCAGGCGAACTCCAGGCCGAGACCGCTCGTGGCCCCGGTGACAAGCGCTGTTCCCATGACGGCAGATTAAGGATGCTTACTGAGTGATCAATGGGAACCCGCCCTGCCGCCGGTTACCCTGCTGCCATGCGTCTGGCCACCTGGAACGTCAACTCCATCCGTACCCGCGTCGACCGCGTCCTGGCCTTCCTGGAGCGGGAGAACATCGACGCCCTGGCGATGCAGGAGATCAAGTGCCGCCCCGACCAGTTCCCGGTCGAGCCCTTCGAGGCCGCCGGCTATGAGCTGGCCATCCACGGCCTCAACCAGTGGAACGGGGTGGCGATCGCCTCGCGCGTGGGACTCGATGACGTCGACAGCTCCTTCCCGGGCCAGCCCGATGGGCGGCCAAGCCCGAGGCCAAGCCGGTCGTCGAGGCCCGGGCACTCGGGGCGACGGTGGGCGCCGACTCAGAATCGAGGCCGGTGCGCCTGTGGAGCCTGTACGTGCCCAACGGCCGAGAGCTCACTCATCCGCACTACACGTACAAGCTCGACTGGCTACGGGTGCTGCGCGACGACGTCGCCGCCTGGCTGGAGGCCGAGCCCGACCTGCCGCTGGCGCTGGTGGGCGACTGGAACGTGGCACCGAGGAATGAGGACGTGTGGGATATGAGTGTCTTCGAGGGCGCGACCCACGTCTCGACGCCGGAGCGGGAAGCCTTCGACGCCTTCGCCGAGGCGGGCATGCGCGAAGTCACGCGCGAACGGGTCACCAACTACACCTACTGGGACTACCAGAAGCTGCGCTTCCCGAGGAATGAGGGCATGCGCATCGACTTCGTCTACGCCTCGCCGGCTCTGGCCCGGCCGTGTCACCAGCGCCGCCATCGACCGCGACGAGCGCAAAGGGCAGGCGCCTCGACCACGTCCCCGTCATCGTCGAGCTCGACTGGGGCCGAGGTCACGGCCAGGACGGCTGATCACGGAGTCGACCGCGGGCTCGACACAGTCACATGGGCACGTCTGTCACTCAGAACAGTTGGGCACAACCAACGATTCAGTCAAAATATTCCATGAAATATTTGTGTAGAAATTCAAACTTCACACCTTCAGAAATCTCGATATATCGAGACATACTGATATCACGTATGAAATATAAGACCCCAAGCCGGTCAGTCGGCGCACTGCTCACCTCTCTCTCCTGACCGCCTTGAGCGTTGGCGGCGTGCTCGAGACAACGAGCCGCCTCCGAATCCAGCTCACAGCCACCAGCAGCCCCGTCAGACGGAGCCCTCACTTCCCAATCCCCCACCGAGACTCCGACGCCGACCAGCTCCCCTTCGGCAACAGCCACCCCCACAGCGGACGATCCGCTCGACTCCACGCACGGCGCCGACGACGTGACCCCCTCCGCCGCCGGCCGAGGCGGAACCTCCACCAACACCCAGGGGCGCGACCTCCTCGGACCGACCTGTTCAACCCATCCAGCCGCCTGAAAGGAAGACTCTCTACAACGTGGCCACCATCCAGCAAAGAAAAAGAAGGGGTATTGAGCACGTTTGAGGACAGCGACGAGCGCCGAGGCTGAACTCCGATTGGAAATCGGTTCACAAACTCACATTCAACGCCGGACAAGATAACAGCTCAGCTGTCATCTGACCTCATCCCTCGAGTCGAGATCTACAGGACAGGAAGAGCGATCCCAGTTCGTCGACATCCCTTTCAACGAGATCAAGCCACTCGAGATAGATGTCACCAAACGTCAATGCACTAAAATCGATCTCATTCCATTAAATCATGACGGACTCAAAATACAGCGGTTTCCAGTTCATCTGACTGCAGTCATGTTCGATATGAGACTGCGGTAATCAACGAGGCGGCAAGAAGACAACTGCCAATGAAGTCCAGACCCAGATGATATCGGGAAAACCACACATCTTCACGAGGAGAGCGAGGTCACAGCGCCGCGACTCGAGCACGCAAAGAAATTAATAAATTTCATGCTCGACTCGAAGAGAAAATTACTCACATCACATCCGCCATCAGCATGCCCTCTCATGTGCACTACCGCAGGCATTATTATTTCTAGCAGTTCTCGATCTCCCCAGTGCCATCCTCAACTCCAGGGCCCTCTCTCACGAGATACCGCACCATCGCAATTCCACCTCACTCGACCAGAGCCGAGCATCCTCGACAGTAAAGCACGCTCCACAGAGACATCGTCGACCACCGAAGCGCCACTGTCGAGCGGCTGCTACGACGGCGACACCCCGACGCCGTGCGACTCGCCGCACTCGCGGGGAGGTGTTCCCAAACCGGCCGGCTCCCTCCTGCGATGCGAGGTGCGCTCATCCTCCACATGGGCGGCAGTCCCCGGCGTCGACCTCCCTCGCCTCAGGCCTCGATGTCAAACGCCTTGAGAACACGGATGACCGGTGCGTCGTCGAGAGGCCGTCGGGAATGCCGCACGTGTCGCTCAAGGACATCTGGACATCCGACAACGATCACAACGGTTACAAGGACGGACGAGAGTTCCGTCGGTGTTTCAACCGTCAGGGACAGGCGGCCTCCTGCGACGTCGACCACGCCTCCGAGGAGTTCTACGACGCACGGAGGAGGTCGACTGCGGCAAAAGTACGAGGACTTCTCTGGTCCCGGCGGTCGACCACAACATTCGGGTGACCGGCAGTCCAGAGACCACCGGATCGTCTGCCGCGCAGGTGCAGGTGAGTACCGACAGGCTGACCGCCTCAGTCCGCGACCTTGAGAACGCCGCCCTCCCCATCAAGCAGAACTGACCACACGCGCACCAGCGGAACAGCCACTCAGACAATCCAGATAAATAAGACCGAAAACTCCTAGGGGACTACTACCCATCTCAAGCGAAGACCGAAAACACGCACACCGACAGGGTTGTCAAAATTACCCTCGACATTCAGATTCTCCTACGACAACAACGTTTCCTTACGCTCCCACAAACATATCATCTTGCTCGGTCGAAAGCTGAGATACTCTTTCTTTCTGTCGGATCGGGATCCAGATTCACAGCAGAATTCACTGACCAACGCCGCTATTCTCGCGCCATGAGCTCCTCGAAACTCTCCTCAGCGCGTCGAATCGCCGCCGTCCTTCTTCCCATCACCGCCCTGTCCTGACCGCCTGCGACAGCCTGCCCGTCGGCTCCAAGGACGCCTCCCCCACCGCGGAGACGAGCACTGCACCCTGCCCCTTCCCCACGCCCACCCCTACTCCGTCCGGAGTCGGCCTCCGCCACAGCCAGTGCTACCGAGATGACCTCAGCTCGGAGGCCACCACGAGCACTGAGGGACAGCGCGCAGCTCAGACTCTCGGACTTCCAGGAGCCCTCAGCGACGAGCGACTGGCAGGAGAAGCGCTACGACGTCGCCTCGACTACCAACATCATGGGGATCGGCACCAACCTCGACTGGCAGAACAAGGGCGAGATCGAGCTGCGTCTGGCCAACAAGTTCCAGAAGGTCACGTTCACCGCCGGTCAGGCCAATGACGCCAAGAGCTCCGACCTCATCATGAGGGTCGCGATCTTCGCTGACAGCAAGGAGATCGAGACGGTTGACGTTCCCTTCAACGACGCCCACGCATTCGAGGTCAAGGCCGCGAACGTCAACGCCCTGAAGATCACTCTCACACCCCTCGACCAGAAGCAGGAAGTACCGGTCTATACGCAGAGCACCACCGGCGTCATCTTCAACGTCAAGGCCGAGTGATCGAGCAGCGGCCGCCGTCGCCGGTGCGCCTGCTCTACAACGCCAGGATCTGGTCGCCCAGCGCGGGCCACGTCTTCCGGTGAACCTGCCCGAAGGGCTCGGCTCCCAGGAAGACGGCCTGGCGCTCGGCGACCGGATCCACCCACATGAAGGAGCCGGACTGGCCGAAGTGCCCGAAGGTCTGCGGACTGTTGCCCTTCCCGGTCCAGTGCGGGGACTTGGCTCCACGCACCTCCACCCCCAGGCCGAAGGGGTTGGGCACCTGGCGCCCATAGCCGGGCAGGACGCCGTCGAGCTCGGGCAGGACCGGCGCGCAGGCGCGCTCCGCGAGCGCCGGCGAGACGAGCCTCGGCGAAGCCAGCTCGCGGGCGAACAGCGACAGGTCGCGGGCGCTGCCCTCCCCGGAGTGTGCGGGCGAACCGGGGATGAGGACGCTGGCCATCCCCAGCGGCTCAAGCACCGTGGTCTCCACCCAGGTCTCCAGGGGTGTACCGGTGGCCTCCTGAAGCCGCTGCCCCAGGATCTCGATGCCGCGGTTGGAGTAGATGCGACGCGTGCCCGGGGAGGCCAGGCGCTCGTCGGAGTCGGCGGCGATCCCCGAGGAGTGGGACAGCAGGTGCCCGATGGTCGCGCCGTCGGGAGCGGGTGCGCCCGCAGGGGCATCCAGGTCCAGCAGCCCCCGGTCGACGGCGACCAGGGGCGGACCAGGCGACGATCGGCTGGTGACCGAGGCGAAGGGAAGATCTCATCGACGTCGCCGGACTCGTGGAGCACGCCGCCGTCGGGAGCGGGTGCACCGGTGACCACGAGTGCGGTCGGGAAGGGGAAGTCGGCCATGGCCGGCAGCGCAGGGGCCTGCGTCTGAGGGGTGTCCGGGGCGGTCATCGCTCCTCCTCGCCAGGATGGTGTCTCGACGCGGGAGGCCGCGCTCCCCCGCATTCGTACCTTACGCCTCGGGGGCTAGCCCTCGGTGCCGTCCGCAAGGCGTCAGGTACGGTCGCGAGCGCCGACCACCCAGGACCGGATCCGGTCCGACGGCACACGATGCGCCATGATCCTGCGAATCGTCTTGACTCGAGAGGATCGGGGCGATGCCCTTCTACCACCGCCCGCCCGCCGACCGCGGCCCGCTGCGTCCCCGCTCCCCCATGGCTTCCGGCCAGGCGGCCGCTACTCCCACACCTGCTGAGCTGGCCGAGGCCGCTGGTATCGGCTATGCCGTCGTCGATCTGGAGACCACGGGACTGTCACCGGCAACGGACTCGATCCTGGAGATCGCACTCGTGCTCACCGACGCCGCCGGGCAGGTCGAGCGCTGCTGGTCCACCCTCATCGACCCCGGTGCGGGCGTGGACGTCGGCCCCACCCACATTCACGGGCTCGTCGCCGAGGAGCTCATCGGGGCACCCGGGCTCGACGACGTCGCGGACCTGTTCGTGGCCGACCTTGCCGGGCGAGCGGTCGTCGCTCACAACGCCCGCTTCGACGTCGGCTTCCTCACCCAGGCGTTGGGGACAAGAGGGCTGCTGGACCGCGGCGCGCGGGTGCCGCGGGTGTGCACGATGGAGTGGGCGAGCCACTTCATGACGACGCCGTCACGCCGACTGACGACGTGCTGCGAGGTCGCCGGGGTGGAGATCGGCCGCCACCACAACGCGCTCGACGACGCCCTGGCCGCTGCCGGGCTCCTGCGCCACTACCTGGGGGTGGGGCAGCAGCGCGGCGAGGAGCCGGTGGCCTGGGTCGGCGCACTGGTCGACGCCCACCGCTTCACCGGTTGGCACTGGGATGCTCAGCGGGCGAGGGCCGGCGTCGAGCTCCTCACGGCGCGCACCACACCCGGGGCTGAGCGAGCCCGCCCTGAGCCCGAGTCCTCGGGGTCGCGTCAGTAGGCGTCTGGATGGCGGGTGATGGCTGGGCTACCGGTCTTGTGCGCACCCAGCCTCTCCCTGCCGAGTACAGCTCGGATGTCGACAGCGGCATAGATGTCCATATCTGCAGCAAAGACCGGTACTCGGTCTTGAACTTGGAGACAGAACCGCAAGATTCTGCGGATTGTGTGACAGCTCTCAAGGGGCGCCGCCCCCTTTGCTGCAGATAGGGACACCACCGACTGGTTCTGTCCCCATCCAGCACCTCGGGACGAGCCATCGAGCCACGCTGGTCCACTCGGGACAAGAACCGCAGGCCAGATTCCGTCGCACCGCACCGCCCCTGATCGGGGACTTACTTTTCCCACGAGGACTGCGTTTTCCTGCAGACAACTGGAGTACGGCCTCAGTCGTCCGCGGAGAAGTACGTTCTGGACAGAAAACGCAGTTCCCGGTCCGCTTGGCCGACCTCCCTACGCGACCGCCGGAGCCGGCCAGGACCAGCGCAGTCCTGGCGGCCCCTGCAGACCTCTCAGGCCTCCTCGGCATCCTCACCCAGGGAGACGAGGAATCCGTCGTCGTCCACGGCCACCCCGGAGACCGCGGTGACCAGGACGGTGGCGAGCTCCTCGACCAGGTCTCGGGCCGTCTGACGCTCACGGCGCCGGGAGCGGGAGACCACCTCGGCGTAAGCGTCGGCCTGGTCCTGGGGGATCCAGCGCAGGTCGTAGGACAGGACCGCTCCTCGCGCCCACGGCTCTCCGCGTACAGCCAGCGGAAGCCCGTCGGTGGCGCCGGCGCGCACCTCGATACGGCCCCAGCCCTCGTGCTCGGGGTCGACCGGAGTGACCACCGCGTAGCCGTCGCGCAGCTCCTCGATGACGTTACCGGTGGCGGCAGCGACGATCTCCTGACGCATCGTGTCCTGGCGGACCTTCTCCGAGCTGCGCCAGGCCTTCTCGAAGACCTCCGGGCCGATGCGCTCGACGAGGCGCTCCAACTCCTCAGGGTCGATGGCGTCCAGTCCGACGGCACCCTGGGGCCGGACCGCCTCAAGGGCCGCGCTCGTCTCCGGCGCCACGGGATGCAGGACGGCCACCAGGTCGTCCGGGCCGAGCCATACCGGGGCGTAGACAGTCAGGGAGGCGGAGACCTCGGGGCTGGGCTCGACCAGGACCGGGTCCTCCTTATCCCCGCCGGGGATGAGTCGCAGGGCTCCGGCCAAGCGCCGGGCGATGGCGCGCAGGCGGGTGAGGGCCACCAGCTCGGCCCCCGTGGGCTGGGCCTTGGGGAAGGCGTCGGAGAGCGGGTCCAGGCCCGCCAGCTCCGGAGGCAGGGCACCCGCGCGAATACGAGGGCAGTCCAGGATCATCAGCTGCGTAGTCCACTCCGGCGCCCCGAGGAGGCGGCGCATCTCGGCGTCGACCTTCCAGGGCCCCAGTAGGGAGACCCCGGGGAAGAGCTGGAGGCTGGAGACCCCCACCCAGCCGGACTGGATGTCCTGCGACAGGGCCAGGGCCTCGACCTCGTCGGGGGCGACGTCGTCAGCCAGCAGCAGGACGTGGTTAGTGTCCAGCAGCCCGACCGGCAGCATGGAGGAGGCCGTGAAAGTGCCGGTGTCGGTGGGCAGGGAGACGGCGAAAGTCGGTCGAATCGCTCATGCGTGCTTCTCCTGGGGACGGGACCGGCGCCGTCGGCGGGGCCGCCGGGGCGTCGGGGATGCGGGTGCGGTGGAAGGACTGGTGGGGAGCGGGAGGCCGTCGGTCCGCGCTGCCCTGGTAGCGCGAGCCCGTGGCACCCGAACCGTACGGGGCCTGGGCGGGGCTGGACAGGCGGAAGAAGCACAGCTGCCCCACCTTCATCCCCGGCCAGAGCTTGATGGGCATGGTGGCCGTATTGGAAAGCTCCAGGGTGACGTGCCCGGTGAAGCCGGGGTCGATGAAGCCGGCCGTGGAGTGGGTCAGCAGGCCCAGGCGGCCCAGGCTCGACTTGCCCTCCAGGCGGGCGGCGACGTCGTCGGGCAGGGTGATGCGCTCGTAGGTGGCGCCCAGGACGAACTCACCGGGGTGCAGGACGAAGGGTTCGTCGGCCCCGACGTCGACCAGATGGGTCAGCCCCCTCCTGGTCGGCGGCCGGGTCGATGACCGGGTAGCGGTGGTTGTCGAAGAGACGGAACCAGCGGTCCAGGCGCACGTCGATGGAGGCCGGCTGGATCATCTCAGGGTCGTAGGGGTCGAGGACGACCCGTCCGGCGTCGAGCTCGGTGCGGATATCGCGGTCTGAGAGCAGCACGGGCTCGATTGTGCCAGGTCCGCGGGAACAGTCATACCGGGTGCCCGACGGCGAGGTAGCACATGTCCCGCCCCGGAGCCGAGAGCCGTCAGGTCTGCTCCGGTCCTCAGGCGCTCAGCGGCACGCCATCGGCGTCGACGCCCCATGGCGGCTCGCCCGGCCGAGTCGCCAGGATGAGGATCCCCTCGATAATGCTCCAGATGGCGATCGGGATAACGAGGATCCCGCAGCTGAATAACGTGCCCAGGAGCTGGATGAGAGCCTTGCTCGTGTAGCCGAGGTAGAAGTTGTGGATCCCGAAGGATCCGAGGAACAGCGCCAGGATGCCGGCGGCCACCTTCGACTTGCCCGGGTAGGTCGGCGGACCGTAACCGGGGTAGGGCCCGTATCCGGGTGGTGCGCCGTATCCGGGACCGTAGCCCGGCGGTGGACCGTAGCCGCCCTGCTGGCCGTATCCCGGCTGTGCGTCGAAACCGGGCTGCCCGGCGTAGGGCGGGTACTCACCACCCGGGTACTCCCCCTCGGTGGGGCCCGGAGGAAGCGCCGGCACATCCGGCTGAGAGCCCATGGGATCGTAGGGATTGGTTGGATAACTCATGTATTCACTGCGCGCCTTGAGAAGTCCGGGAACGGCTGCGAGTGTAGCGGACACGATCCCGCCGGGACGGGCTGTACGTCGTGGACCCGCCACAGAACCGGAACCGAGACGGCGAGCGGGTCTGAGATCGATTTGCGCAGACGGCCGGAGTCTGGGTTAGACTTCCGCACGCACCTGGGGCGCACGTCCACTGGTGCCACGCGGGTGTAGTTCAATGGTAGAACTTCAGCTTCCCAAGCTGACAGCGCGGGTTCGATTCCCGTCACCCGCTCCATCTGCACGTCACTCTGGACACAAGGACTCCTGGCCTGACCGGGAGGTGTCCGGGGGTGGCGTTCTTGCTGTTCCAGGACGGTCGTGGTGGAGATGACATCAGTGCGGGCTCCTCGGGACGAGGGATTGATGGCTGCCACTCGTCGTCACGACGGGCCCCGCCCCCAATCCCAGCGATACGCCACCCTGTCCAACCGCCCCAGACACCCTCACCCCACTGACTTCGCCGCGGGTGCCTCATGTCAAGGTGCCCGCGAAGTGTCTTCGGTGCCTCATGTAGGAATGCCCGCCAAGTTGAGTGGTTGGGAGGCTCTGACTCGTGCACGCCTTTGTGGACGTCGGGCGGGATGCTTGGGAACTGGGCGAGGTGAGAGCTGGTCGGTCTTGTCCTTGGCCGGGCGGATGAGAACGTCCTGGAGCTCGATGATGCGGCGGGTGATAGAGGCGGGGTTGAGCTGGTTGCGGTACGAGACCAGGTCGGTCTTCTGGGCCTTGGTCGGGGCGCTGGTGTCCAGCAGCCGGTCCAATGGGGTACGAGGAGCGTCGTAGAGGCGCTTGACGCCTACCGGCCTTATCGGTGCCCCATCCGATGGGCTTGCGGGTGGGGGTCAGGAAGTTGAGCTTGACGTTGACCTGCTCCAGAGACGGCCCAGGACCTCGCGCTCCTCGCTGTGTGTCGTAGCGGTGGTAGAAGGCGTAGCGGCGCACCAGGTGGTTGTTCTTCGACTCGATGGTGGCCTGGTCGTTCTTCCTGCAGGGCGTGAGCGGGTGAAGTAGATGTCCAGAGTCGGCCCAGCGCACCACGCTGTGGTTGATGAACTCTGAGCCGTTATCGAAGTCCGCTGCCAAAACGGGGAACGGGACGCATCCCACGGCGGCGTCAGGGCGGAAATGATGTGCTTCTCTCAGCGTTGTTTTCCGGATTGAGCGAGTGAAGGTCCACCCCGTGAGCACGTCGGTCGTATTTCACGGTCGGGTGAATCTCTCCTTGAGGGTCGGCCCGCAGTGGGCGACGGTGTCGACCTCGAAAAACCCAGGTTCAGCCTCGATCTCGTCACCGGCCTTGCGGATCTTGATGGAGCTGCGCAGCACCGGACCGGCCTTGGTCGTCGACTTGCCCCGCAGCTGCTCGGTAGCCCGCACCGGGGCGAGGTAGCGGTCAATGGTCGCCGCACTCTGCACCCAGCTCGTCTCTGACGGCTGGGTGTAGCGCGCTCGTCGTCGAGCTCACCGCTCGCCTCCAGCAGGTCCAGCAGCACCGGCATGGACTCCTTGGTGCCTGCGCACTGCCCGCCGCTGGCGGCCCACACTCGCTGGAGCACCTTCAAGGCGTCGTAGGGTACCTGCGGGCTCTGGCCCTGCGCTCCGCCGACTTTCGGCGACCCGGTGGGCGCTGGCTGCGGCCGCAGGCGTCAGCGCGCGTTGTCCCGACTCCAGCCAGTGACTGCGCAGACTCATCAAGGATCCATCCCTTGTCGCTTCTTCGACGCCCTGGTGTACACCCTGGCGTACTTTCCCGTGATCTCGGCCCTGGCCTGCATCGACAACCCACTTCCCATGCCCACCACGGTCCACGAGCTTCGCGGGCAGTCCTACATGAGGCACCGAGCCTCTTACGCGGGCATCCTTCATGAGTCTCGTCGCCCCCTGGACGGCTGATCGGCTCATCCCTATACTTTTTGTGTGCCAGATCACGAATATTCCGTATGCGTGGAGTGGACAGGCAACCTGGGTAGGGGCACGTCCGGATACCGCGCCTACTCGCGCGACCATGACGTCCGGGGGATCACCGCCGACCTGCCGGTGATCCCCGGATCAGCAGATCCTGCGTTCCGAGGGGACGCCGACAGGTGGAACCCGGAACAGCTCCTGCTTGCCTCGCTCTCGCAGTGCCACATGCTGTGGTACCTCCACCTCGCAGCAGACGCGGGCGTCACCGTCACCGCCTACTCAGACACCCCTACCGGCATCATGGTCGAACGCCCAGGCGGAGCTGGGGAGTTCACTTCAGCAACCCTTCACCCCGCAGTGACCATTGCTCCCGGCAGTGATCCTGAGCGTGCAGCCGCACTGCACGACCGAGCCGCCGAGTGCTGCTTCATTGCCCGATCAGTGCGCTTCCCAGTCCATCACGAAGCCGTCATCACGACTGAGCAATAGGAGAAGAGGGCGGGAACGTTGGGTCCTGTTGCGATTGTCCGGATAGAGGCCGGTGCTCACCAGTCGTTGACGTCACAGTGAGATCCGGCGAGATCCTTTGCTCCTGCGCTCTGTGCCTGCCCTGTCGGGGCGGCTCCGACGTCGTCAGCCGGCGCCGCCCCGCGACATCAGGACAGGATGGCCTGCAGGTTCACCTGTGCGTTGTTCAGGATGCCGGCGGGGTCTCCCCCAGCCAGGCCCGGCAGCTCGTTGTCGAAGGTGGCGACGATGTCGGAGACACCGGAGGCGGACGGCACGGCCTGGGAGTACTCGACGCCGGCCAGGAAGGCCGCCTGGTCGGCGTGCTTTACCCCTTCCAGGTCTCTCCGGCGGACTTTGCTGGCGGGCACGGTGCCCGCCGCAGCGGCCAGGGTCACCTGCCGCTCGGCGGCGGTGAGGTACTCGACGAGCTTGATGGCGTCGGCCTTGTGCTTGGAGGCCTCGACCACGCCGTAGAAGGTGGGGAACTGCAGGGTTCCCTTGCCGCCGCTGCCGGCCGGCAGCTCGACGACCTTGTAGGAGATGCTCGAGTAGACATCCGCCAGGGTCTTCACCAGGGCCTCGGACTCCACCGCCATGGCGGCCTGCGCCTGGCCGAAGGCGTCCGCGGCCGACCCAGCGGGCAGGTCCGCGCCCCAGCCGGCCGAGCCGGAGGACAGAAGATTCTTGACCTCAGTCAGCCCCGCGACCGATCCCTCGGAGGAGGCCGTTGCCTGGGTGCCGTCAGCACTGGTCAGTCCCCCACCTCCCTGAACCATGAAGGCTCCGACGCGCGAGTAGGAGGCATCCAGGGTCAGGCCAACGACCCCACCAGAGGTGAGCTTGGCGGCCACCTGACCGAGCTGCTCCCAGGTGGTCGGGTAGTCCGACTCGCTCAAGCCTGCCGCCTGCCACAACGAGGTGTTGATGAACAGGGCGAGCGTGGAGACGTCCTTGGGCGCGGCGTTGATCGTCCCCTTCCTGGTGGCGCTGGTCAGCAGTGCGGGATGCGCGTCCTTCACAGCGGGCGAGTTCTTGTCCCAGGCGTGCAGGGAACCGGCATAGCTGGACAGCTGCGCCGGGTCGAGGACGACGACGTCGACGGTCGGTTCGGCGGTGATCCCGCGGGCCAGCTCCTGGGAGACGTCGGAGACGGCCTTGACGTCCACCTCCACCTTGGTCTCCTTGGTGAAGGCCTCCACCGCCTTGGACAGCTCCTCGGCGGCGGCCTCACCCGCGTCGGAGACGATGAGCGCCATCTTGCCCTCCTCAGTGGCCTCGTCCTGAGACTTGGACGAGCAGGCGGCGAGCGTGGCAGAGACGGCCAGTCCCAGGGCGGTCAGGCCGAGTGCCCGGCGGGTCAGCATCATGTGTTCTCCTTGAGGGAATCCCGGGTCGCCCGGGAGCAGGGTAGGTCCCGGCCACCGGCTGCACGCGGGCGCGCAGTGGTTGATGCCGGGCGGGGACGGCGGGCGGGCCGGCGGGCCCGATGTCGCCAGGACGAAGCGTAGGCCATGTTGGCGACCGCCCAGGTCCTGATCCCGCCCGGTCAGGAACGTCGCTGACTCTCCCTCGGGACCCAACTCACAGAAGATCGCGCAGAGCCAGCACGACGACGCCGGTGGCCGCGGCATCCACCAGGAACCAGCTGGCCAACCACACTCCGGCAGGAACCCGGGTCAGCTGGGCCAGCGTGCGGTGGTCCTGCTGCGGATCGCGAGAGGCCGCGACATCACGCAGGGAGTCCCAGGCTCCGACGATGAGGGCCAGCCCGACACCGGCCACGACGCCGTCGCGCCACGGCCCGCCCCACCACCACAGCGCCCCGGTGAGAACCGCGACCAGCAGGACGAGGAGCACCGTGCGCACCGAGCGGGACATGACCAGCAGGACCACCAGGAGGACCAGCCCGAGCAGGAGGACTGCGCTCGCCCAGCCGTTCAGTGCCAGAAGCACGACGACGGCGCCCAGGACCGCGGGTGCCGGGTAGCCGGCCCAGGAGGTGGCCACGCGGCCGGGTCCGGTGGACTTGCCGGCGGTCACGGCGTGTCCGGACAGGTCCCGGCTGACGACGAAGCCGAGGAATCGCCGGCCCACCATGAGCCCGACGGCGGCGTGCCCGGCCTCGTGGACGATCGTCACCAGAGTTCGTCCCCAGCGTCGGGCCGGGGCCCAGGCCAGGACGATGACGAGGATGGCCAGCGCCGGCCACAGCACGCCGGGATCCAGGCCGACGACGCTCGAGGCGCGCGCCAGCAGGTCGTTCCAGGTATCAGTCCAGCTCGGATTCACGGGTGGAAGTCTGCCAGGCGTCACCTGTGTGCCCGGCACTCCACGGCGCACGCTGTCAGCCAACCGCGCTGTGACGAACCGAACCGGGATGGCCGACGGCATCCGCTGGATCGGCACCGTGGGGGTGAGGAATGGCCGGAACCGCGTGGGCGGGCTGATGGGCTCCCACCGCCCGCAGCACGAAGGCGTCGAGGGAGTCAGGTAGGCCCGGCGCCGCCCGGGTCCGTGGGGTCGGACGCCCACCCATGACGGTGGCGTGGATGAGGGGATGACCTGCTCGGGCTCCTGGGCGGGGATGAGCCCCTGGTCCATGGCGTCGGTGAGGATCGAGGAGAGCATCTGGGCCACGAGCGCGCCATGGGCCCGCAGACGGCCGGCGGTACCACGCGAGACGGAGTCGGCCAGCGGTCCCGACGTCGGGAAGTGGAAGTGTCGTGCGATGAGGGCCTGCTGACGCACGTAGACACGCAGACGGTCGATCGGGTCCTGGATCCCGGCCAGCGCCCGGGAAGAGCTCCTCGGCGTAGCGACCTGCCTCGTGCTCCATGAAGGCCAGGAGGAGGTCCTCCTTGTCCGCGAAGTGGTTGTAGACGGCCGTCCGGCCCACGCCCGCGTGGTTGGCGACATCGGACAGCGTGATCTTGTCGAAGCTGCGCCGGCTCATGAGCTCGGAGAGCGCGCGGAACAGGGCCGTACGCGTGCGCTCTCGATGCTCGGCCAATGAGGAACCCAGGATCTTCGGCATGAGGCAACCCTAACTCAGGAGATGACGTGGCTGGTAGAAGTGTCAGGAAACCGAGGGAGCAGCGGTTCCGGCGGTGTCGGAGCACGCACCACTCGACCGCGTCGGCGCCCCATCAGCGTCCCAGCGCCGTCACCAGCGCATCGATGATGGGCAGGTCCGCCTCCAGCCACGGCAGCCGGCGCAGCCGGTCGGGCGGGTCCAGGCTCACCCACTCCAGGCTCAGGTGGTCGGCACCGACCCGCCCCTGGTCCCCGAGCAGAGCGGGCTCTGCCAGCCAGACACGCATCCTGAAACCGTGCATGGCCGGCCAGGCCGGGGCGTCGTCGCCAGGACCGCCCTCCAGTGGCACGGGAACCGCCAGGCCCCGGGGCGGGATGAGCTCGGGTCCCAGACGCGCGCTCATACCGATCTCTTCATCCAGCTCGCGAGCCAGGGCCTGCTCGGGCCGTTCTGCCGGCTCGACCTTGCCCCCGGGCAGCTCGAACTGCCCCGCGTGCTCGGGCGGGTAGGAACGGGCTGCGCACAGCAGCGTCGTCGGGCGCTCCAGCCGGTCCAGGACAGCGGCCGCCACGACGAGCCGGGAGGCACTCACCGCATCGGAGCCGCTCACCAGGGCTTGCCCCCGCCACCACCGTCCTTGGGCTTCGTAGTCGGCCCCGAGCTGGAGTTGTTGCGGTCCCGCAGGCGTTGGGCCCGGTCATCGGCAGGGGTCGGTGAGCTGGAGGGGGTCTCACCCGGAGAGCTCGAGGCCGACGATGACGGGTCCGAGCTGGGAGTGGAGCTCGGGTCCGAACTGGGCGTGGCGCTCGAATCAGAGCTGGGGGTGGCGCTCGGCTGGCTGGAGGAGCTGGCCGAGGGGTCCGAGCTGGGCGTGGCACTGGGGTCGGAGCTGGGCGTTGCCGACGGATTCGGGCTCTGCGAGGGGTTCTGCTCAGGCGGGGGCGGCACCTCACAGGTGTCGGCGGCCTTCTTGGCCTCCTCAGCATGCTCGCCCGCCGAGGCGGAGTCGCCACTCTCCTGGGCCTTGGCGGCCAGCGACAGGTGCGCGACGTACAGGTTGACGCGAACCATGCACTCCGGGGAGCGGGCATCCTTCACCTTGGTCTGGGGATCGGCCTTGGCCTTCGGAGCCTTGGCGAGCGCCTGGTTGAGGCTGGTGACCGCGGCGGTCGGATCATCCGCGGCGAGCTGCCCGGTCCCCAGATTGAAGTAGACGCGCCACTGCTCCAACCAGGGGTTGATCCTGGCCACTGTGCGGTAGCGGGACAGCGCAGTGTCGTAGTGGCCGGCGGCTGCCGCACGGTTGCCGGCCAGGGAGATGAGGAAGATCGAGCCGAGCCACAGGGAGATGATGGTGGCCAGCACTGCCGGCATCCACCGATCTTGAGCCGGCGGCGTCGGCGCAGACGGGCCTCACGCCGTCGGGGATCCTCGGGGCGGAGGTCGGGGGATGCGTCCGAGCCCGGTTCGTGCAGGTAATCGAAGGTGTCGCCTTCGGCGCCGGCACCCTCCGGGGGGAGCCCCGCTCCGGGAGTGTTTCCTGTCGTCATCATCTTCCCCTTCCCGTGAGAAGACGCAGGCGGCGGTCGGCTCGCATCAGGTCGATGATCTCCCACAGCAGCAGGCCGAAGGCGATGATTCCCAGAGGCCAGGTCAGGTAGACCCGGGCGTTGGTCTGGCCCGTCCGTCGGAGTGAACGGCCCAATGTTCAGGTTGGTGAACTTGCTCGTCGGGTCGTCGCCAGAGCCACCAGTACGGTGGTAGTAGGGCAACCCCATGTCGGTGGCCACGCTCTGGAGCTCGTCGGCGTCGATCTTCGACACCCCGGGCTGCCCACCCTGGCCGTCGGCGATGTAGTCGGACTGGGTGTGCTCACCGGTGGAGGATGAGCCGTCGTAGCTGCGCATCTTCCCACCCTCGGTGGTTCCGTAGCCCAGCACCGCGCCCCCGTCGACAAGACCGGCCAGTGACTTCCAGGAGATGCCGGCGCTGTCGGCCGCTTGAGCGCCACGACCGTCGTCGGTGGCCTCCCCGTCGGAGAAGATGTAGACGAGACGGATGTCCTTGGACTCGGAATTACGGGCCTGCACCAGGGACTGGCCCAGCATCGGCAGGGCCACCTCCAGCGAGGAGCCGGTGGCGTGGGCCGAGACCTCCTGCTTGAGTGAGCCGATCCAGGCGTCGACGGCGTTGGTGTCACGGGTCAGAGGCAGCTCGGTGGCAGCGGTGTTGTCCAAGGCGATGATGGAGAACCGCGAATCCGGGAAGGCCTCCCGGATGGCGCGCATATCGGAGCGCACGCCGTCAAGCCTGGTGGAGGCCGCCTGGTCGACGCCGTCGGGCCCCTTGCCCTGGTAGTCCTCCGCGGCCATGGACCCGGTGCGGTCCACCACCATGTAGATCTCCACGTTGGAGACACTGATGGCCTCGCTGCCGCGGATCGCCGGCCCCGCCATCGCCAGCGTCATGACGACGACGATGGCCAGGCGCCGCCACCAGGCTCGGCGGGCAATCGGCTCAGCCCCGTCCCGATTCAGACGGCGCCGGGAGACGACGAGCAGGACCACCAGGGCTGCGCTCACCAGGAACACGAGGATCCACCAGGTGACCGGGATGAACGCGAAGTCTCCGATGACAGGAACCGGTCTCATGCTCGCCTCCAGGTGGTTAGCCCCAGATAGCCCAGAAGGACAAGTGAGAGGGTGATGATGGGCATCTGGGGGACATCGGTGCGACGGGTCTGCTTTCGGCCTCCGAGGGCGCTGACCTCGGTCTTCTCCAGCTGCTTGACGATGTCGCCGCCGGTACCCGAGTCCTCGACGTCGTAGAAGCGGCCCTTCCCCTGCTTCTCGGTGAGAGTCTTGAGCTCCTCGCGCGACTCCTCGGGGGTCTGCTCGAGCTCGTACTGGTAGGACTGCTGATCGTCCGCACCGTAGATGGAGAACAGGCGGATCTTGCGCTCGGACAGGAGGTCGACGGCGTCGGGCAGGGAGTAGATCTGCTCCCTGTCGGGGTCGATGACCTGGTTGTCGGTGGCGAGGATGATCGAGCGGGAGCGTTCCAGCCCCTGGTTGTCGAATGCCTGGGCACAGGAGGCGAGCCCGTCACCTGCCAGGGAGGAGCCGTTGACGCTGGAGTTCACCGTGCCGCTGAAGGCCTCGGCGTACCGGAGCTGCTGCTTGTAGGTGGCGTTGTCCGGGTCGATGTCCAGGACATCACCCAGGTCCTCCATCTGCTGACGCAGCAGGTCGTAGTCGTCCGTCAGCGGGACGATGGTCTGGGCCGCGGAGTTCCAGGCGACGAGCCCCACTCGCTCGCCGTCGAAGTCCTCCAGGATGTCGGAGAAGGTCGTCAGAACCGAGGAGTCGATCCTCACCATCGACGACGATACGTCCAGGCACAGGACGATATCCCGGTTGGCCAAGGCGTCAGAGCGCTCGGTGACGCGTACGGGGCGGCCGGCGATCGCTGAGGCGCCGAGCAGGCACGCAACCAGTAGAACCGCCAGGAGCGCGTGCAGCCGGCGCTGGGACCTGATACGGGCGTACACCGCCGGCAGCTGGAACAGGCTCGCGGAGTTGGCCAGCCGCCGCGGAAGCTCCGCGGACTGCTGCGTTCCCCAACGGCTCCAGGGCCGTCTCCGGGGCTTGCGGGCGCCGGAACCAGCCATCCCCTGGGAGCGGCGATCGGTGACGAAGACCCAGATGATCGTCACTGCGGCGATGACGACAAGAATGGCGAACAGCCAGGGCATCACCATTGGGTGATCACCTCCCGTGCGTGAGTGAGGGCCTCTTGCGCGGCGGCCTGCGGCTCACGATCGAAGGAGGGCTGCTCCCACACGGCGAGCAGCTCTCCAATATGCCCCAGCGGGTTGGTGTCGAGAGGGCGGCCCGCCTGACGCACGCTGCGCCGACGCTCCTCCACCGAGCGTGGACCGGCGGTAGCGGCCATGTCGAGGATCTCCGAGACCGTGGCGGTGGTGATCTCCTCACCGCTGCGGGCCTCGGCGAAGCCCCGCAGCAGAGCCGCCAGCTCCAGGTGAAGGTCTCGCAGGTCCAGCTCGCCGCCGTCCCAGCGCTGGGCGATCTCGGTGAGACGCTCGCCCCACTGACGGCGCTCACCAGGTGCCATCGGGATGTCCCCGACCTCGAGGGAGGTGTCTCTGCGAGTTACCAGGAAGGTACGCAGCAACCAGGCGCTCACCAGGAGGATCCCGACGATCATCACGATGACCATCCATATCGGCATGAGAACCGGGGGCATGATCTGCACGGGTCACCGCCTCCCTCTGGCCACGGCGGCGCGCTCACGCTGAAGGAGCTCGGCGATGTCATCGATGAGGGTCTCCTCGGAGGAGACGACGCCGTACTCCACGTGCCGGGCGTCAAGCACCTGCTCGACGGTGGATCGCCACTGCTCGCGCACCACGCCGGCCTGGGCCGCCAGGTGGGCGTCGGAGCGCAGGAAGGCCGGGATCTCAAAGGGCAGGTCGATGTCCCGACCGCGGCCGCCGTCCGGGCGCAGCGGGTCATCGTCCTCGATCTGCACAACGATCACCTCATGCTGGATCGACAGGCGTCTGAGCCAGATCGCGGCGTCGGGGCCGGGATGGGCGGTGTCGGTGATCAGGACGACGAGGCTGCGACGACGGTGCCAGGTGCTCACCCGCTCCATGAGACGCGGCAGGCTGGAGGCGGGAGCCCCGGGCGCCAGCTCGAAGACGCCGTCGGGGGCACCGTCGACGGGCGCATCGAGATCCTCGAAGGTGCGGGCAAGCAGAGTCAGCAGGGTCTCGACGTGCTTGGCCCCCCCCGAACGCGCTGGACGCGAGATCGTCCGGCCGGCGTCCCCGGCCACGAGCGCCACCGAGTCTCCCCGCATCCGAGCCAGGTAGGCGAACACCTCGGCGACCCCGAGGGCCAGGTCGCGCTTGTCCTCCCCGGAGGGGGCCATCGCAGCCATGGTCCGGCCGGTGTCCACGGCCAGGACCAGCGACATCATGGACTCGCGCTGGTAGCGCTTGATGACCGGCTGCCCCAGTCGGGCGGAGGACTTCCAGTCGATGTCGGAGATATCGTCCCCGGGCCGGTAGAAGGACATGTCATCGAAGTCCTGGCCGCGGCCGACGAAGACCGACTTGTGGCGCCCGTCGAGCAGCCCTGTGGCCCGCCGCAGGGTCGGCAGGCTCAGGGCGGCGCGAAGACGCTCGATCCGCGCGCCGCGCCTCCCCTCGCCGGGACCGGGAGCGGATGCTCCGGCTGCCTCAGGTGCCTCCATACTCATCGTTCCGCTGGTCCCCACCGGGCTCAGGGCGTGGGGACGGCGGCGAAGATGGCGTCAATGATCGCCTCGGGGGCGACGCCGTCGGCCAGGGCGTCATAGGTGAGCACCAGCCGGTGACGCAGTACCCCGTGGCGCAGCAGGCGCACGTCGTCGGGGATGACGTAGGTGCGCCCCTCCTGGAGGGCGACGGCCTGAGCGACCTTCATCAGCGCGATACCGCCACGCGGGGAGGCACCCACACGCACCTGCCGGTCCAGGCCGGGAACCGGCCGGGGCCCTCCGCCACGGGAGGTGTTGATGAGGGCGACGATGTACTGCTTGATGACGGGGTCGACGTAGACCCGTTCGGCGGCCCGTTGGAGCCACTCGACGTCGTCGGTGGAGATGGGACGCCCGGTCACGGGCTGGTCGAAGCTGCCGTTCGAGATGCGGTCCAGGACATCGGCCTCCTCCGAGGGCCGCGGGTAGGTGAGCACCTCCTTCATGAGGAAGCGGTCCATCTGGGCCTCGGGCAGGACGTAGGTGCCCCTCCTCCTCGATGGGGTTCTGGGTGGCCAGGACCATGAAGGGATGCGGCAGCGGGTAGACGACTCCGCCGATGGAGGTCTGGCGCTCCTGCATGGCCTCGAGCATGGCCGACTGGGTCTTGGCGCTGGACCGGTTGATCTCGTCGAGCAGGACGATGTTGGCGTGGACCGGCCCCAGCTGGGTGGTCATCTCACCGGTGGAGGAGTTGAGGATCTGGGTGCCCACGATGTCGTTGGGCATGAGGTCCGGCGTGCACTGGATGCGACGGAAGGAGCCGGAGACGGCGGAGGCCAGCGTCTGGGCGGCGGTGGTCTTGGCCAGGCCGGGCACGGACTCCAGCAGGATGTGGCCACTGGACATCAGCGAGGTGACCAGGGCCGTGCGCAGCTGCTCCTGACCGACGACTCGCTGGGAGAAGATGTCCGCGACGGACTTCAGCAGCACACCGGCGCGCTCGACGTCGGCGTCCCCGGCACCTCGGCGGCTGGAGGCGGCCCGGGCCTCACGACGCAGCGTCTCCCGGGAGGGCAGAGGGCCGGTACCGACCTTCTCCTCAGCCGGCGCCGCAGGCCCGGAGGGGTAGCCGGGAACCGTCACCCTCGATGACGCGGGCTGCGAGGGGGCGGCGGGAGCACTGGAGGTCTGCGGAGCGCCCGGAGGCGGGAACACAGGCGGCGGCTGGGTCATGCCCGGACCGCCCTGTCCCGCGGAGGAGCCGGTGGGCTGACCAGCCTGCTGCCGGGCAACCGGCTGACCGGCGGGCTGACCGATCGGCTGCCCAGTCGGCTGACCAGTCGGCTGACCACTGCCCCAGCCACCCGACTGACTGCCGGGTTGGGCGTGGTGCTCGGGCTGCATGCTCATGGTTCTCCTTGCTCGGTTCTGGCTTGATTCCTCATGCCGTGCGCTCATGCCTGGATAGGCAACGCATTGGCAGGCTATACGAGCCGACGCCCGCAGGGGCCGCCCGAGGAGGGGAAGTCCTCCCCACAGGTCCGAGACAGCCCCACCTTTCACTGTGATGACGTCACTTCGAGGGAAATGTGAGACGAATCGTGGCCGGGCCGAGGGCGCCGTCCTCAGAGCTGACCGAGGTTCACCCGGCTTCCGGCCAGGGTCAGCCGGAGCCCGTCAGTGGTGACGATCGCACTGGTCGGATGCAGCCCTTGAGGCAGGGATCCGGAAGGAAGCGTGATCTCGGGGGAGTCCAGCCCGACGTAGCTGAGCATACTGTTCTCCCCCGCACCGACGTCGACCCCGGCCTCTTCTCCCCCCATCCGGGTGGAGGTGACGGTCAGGACCAGGTTGCCATCGGCTCTCACCGACGGCACGATCTCGGCCTCACCGCTCATGCCGAGCAGAGCGGCCGAGGCCTGGATGGCCCCCGGGTCCTGGGCGCTCGTCCCAGTCCGCTTGGCCTGCAGCGTCATGCCCTGAATCTTCGGGTGCTCCCGAGCGGCGAGCGCGGTCACCTGCCGCCAGCTGATCGTTCCCGGACGCCGTCACCGTATCGGTCGGGTAGGGCGAACGCAGACTGATGTGGCTGAGGTCGACGTCGACGTCGCTGAGCGTGACCGTGCCCCCGCCCTCACCCTTGGGGGTGATCTCCAGGCTCTTGGAGTCCACCGCCAGACTGTCCAGCGAGCCACCGAGGAGCTGGCGCAGGACGATCCCCTTGGTGGTGATCCTCGCGTCCTCACTGAGGCCCGGCAGGGCGGATCGCACCGCGGCATCGACCTGCCCGCGCACGAGGTACTCCGCCCCAACGGCGCCCGCGGTCAGGACGACGACGAGCACCAGCAGCACCACCAGCCAGCGCCGCCCACGACGCCGCACAGGGCGACGCCGATCAGGGAGCAATGAATCGCGCTCCTCGGAGTCCTCGGCCACGATCTCCTCGAGCAACACCTCCTGCGACTCGCTCGCCTCGGTCGCGTCGCTCGGGCTCTCGAGCACGTCGTTGTCATCCCGCTCGTCTGTCATCCCTCGCACCTCGTCAATGCCTCGATGCCGCAGGCGAGCTCTGGGCCACTGGAGCAGTGCTCACCGAGCGCGCGGGCTCCTGGCCGGCGTCCGCCTGATTGGCGGCCCGCTCCTCATCAAGCATGTAGAGGTCCTCGGCCGTGACCATGAGGGTGGACACGGCGTGCTCCACCAGGGCGGTGCGCCGGTTGGAGGCGGCCCCGGCCACGCGTCCACCGCGCAGCCCGCGCACACCCACCCGATCGAGCTTCTCGCAGACGTTGTCGAGCTTGCGGTTGAACTTGGTCAAGGGCCACCCCAGACGCGCTGCGGCCGCCGCGGACGAGGGGATCTCAGCGGCTCCGGTCCCGGCCCGCTTGAGCACCGGCTCGGACAGCGCCAGGACGAGCAGCAACTGGGAACGGGTCATCGGGGTCACCCCGATGGTGGTCTGCCCCGAGGACTGACGCACGCCGTCGATCCCGGAGAAGTGATCCTCCCCGGAGGTGACGAGGTTGATCTCGTAGGTGGTGGGCCCTGCGGAGAAGGTGAGGATGACCCGGGGGAAGACCAGGGGGATCCTGGCACCGGGGGCCAGGCGCGACTGGACCAGTCCCTCGCCGTCGGTCAGCGTGGCCGACAGCCGACTTCCCTCGTTGGCGATCCACCAGAGCTTCTCCGAGAAGGCGAAGACCAGGAAGCGACGGTGAAGGTAGGGGTTGTCATCGATGTCCAGGTCGCCGCCCCGGCCGATGACGAAGGTGTCGGCGGGGGCGATCCGATGGATCTCTCCGGAGAAGTCCAGGACGAGCTCGTCGGGCTGCTCCGGATTGACCTCTGGCATCTCGGTCCAGGTCAGGTCACTCATGAAATCTCCTTCCACAGCGCCAGTGCCGCTCCGAGGCGGCCGGGTTGCTACCGCACCACATGAATATCACGTCGTTAGGAACATTGAGGGTGTCTGAGACGAGACCTGTCACCAACCCGCATCATCACCTGTGAAATCAACGGCGACGCACTGCCGAGCAGAACGTGCCCTCAGTCACTTCGCGGCCTCAGCCATGCCGGCGGGTCGATCCGAAGCGTCACGCCGTCACCGATATCCATCAGGTCCCCCATGAAGACCGGTGTCGGCATACCAGACCCCAGCAGGACGGGCGTCGCACCGGGGCGCGCAAGCACCGTGCCATTGGACGAGCCGAGGTCCTGAGCCAGGATGCTCCACCCCGAGGTCGTGAGTATGAGGTGAGAGCGCGAGACCATGTGCTGCGGACTGGGCACCGTCACCAGGGCCACGATATGCGGGTCGCCTCCACGCTGAACCTGGGGGGCGCGTCCGACGACGACGTCACCGGCGACCTCGATCGCGGCGCCGGTGGACAGGGTCAGTGTGGCCAGCGCCGGCCGGCGCACGTAGGAGAACATCCCCGTCAAGGGCTGGGAGCAGGTCAGGCAGTCCCGAATCTCAGGCGGGTTGGCATGCCCCTGAGGACAGATCGAGGCCCGCACCGGTGGTGCCGCGATGAGAGCGGCCTCGGAGGCCGAGACGACCTCGGTGTTGGGCAGCGCCTCCAGAGGCTGAGGGGCCCGGACCGGCTGAGGCTGCTTGCTCTTGGAGTTGTCCGGCGCGGTGGGGGTGTCGGCGGTCGGCTGGCCCGCCGAGCTCGCCGTCGGCGCCGAAGGGGCCCTGTGAGCACCGCGACGCCGACGCCCCTGATCCGGGTTCCGGCTCGGGATAGTCCGGGAACGTACTGACGTCACCGGTCTCGGAACCACCGGTTCCGGAGCCGTTCCGGCTCCCGTCCGCGGACCCGGCGGAGTCATCGGGGTCCTCCCAGACACCCGTCTCCAGCATCTCCGGAGCCGATTCAGCGATGCTCGACGCAGCAGGCTCCGCCGCGGGGTCCTCCCCGGTCGCTCCGGCGGGCGTCCCTGCGCCGCGGCCGTCGGCGACGTCTGCAACCCCCATCGCTTCCGACACGCCCGCAGTGGCTGCGACAGTCCCGACGGCTGCGACGTCCGGGACGTCAGCGCCGGACGGGACATCATCGGCCTCCGATCCGAGGACGCCTTCGGCCTCCAGGGCCGTCGGCGCCATGTCCTGCGGGAGCTCCGTCACCAGGGCGACCGGCTTGAGCAACGTGGTCTCATCACCGGGCTCCGCGGGCTGCGTCGCCTCTTCCGCTGCCGGCGTAGCCGTCGCCGTCGGCCCCACCCGTGGGAGGTACGTCCCTCCCAGGGCATCCAGGACGCGCAGCCCCGTCTCGATGGAGACGGTGCGGGAGGCAGCCCCGGCAGCCGGACTGATCACGGCAACACCATCGGCGCCGTCAACCCTCACAGAGCCGTCTGAAAGCCGCGTCAGCCCCTCGGGCAACGGGACGCGTCGCCAGGCAGGGACAATGCGGTCACAGCACCTCCTGGGTAGAAGCATCGCCGGGAACGACTGCGGGAGCGAGGGCCGGGGTCTCGGCGGAGTCCACGACGACGGCCGTGGTGTTGTCATGACCGCCCCCCTCCAGGGAGGCGGCGACCAGAAGCTCGGCCGTGCGCTGCGCCGTGTAGCCGGCGGCCAGCACAGTGGCGATGGCCTCGTCGTCGAGCTCGTCGCTCAGGCCGTCGGAACAGATCAGCAGGCGGTCTCCGGCGGCGACAGGAACACTGTAGAGGTCGGGGACGGCGGAGTCGGCGATCCCCCCTCCCAGCGCGCGGGTGACGACATTGCGGCGAGGGTCGCGCCGCGCCTGCTCGGGAGTGAGCTCACCGGTCTCGATGAGGATCTGGACCCGGGAGTGGTCGCGGGTGACCTGGGACAGCATGTCATCGCGCAGCAGGTAGACCCGAGCGTCCCCGATGTTGAAGATGATCCAGGTCGGCCGCGCAATCCCCTGCTCATCCTCCATCCAGGCCAGAACGACACCGGCGATCGTCGCACCGGGCAGGTAGGCGGCGTGGGACGGGATGGCGACAATCGCCTCCTGAGCGGCCATCACCGAGCGAACGACCGTCTCCACGTCGGTGACGGTCGTGCCGGCCAGTGAGTAGAGGGAGTCGAGAGAGCGACCTGCGTGGCCATGCGGCCGGCGGCGTGCCCACCCATCCCATCGACGACGACGAAGGCCGGGGCGATGGCGAGGTAGCCATCCTCGTTGACAGTGCGCAGGCGCCCCACGTCAGTGGCCGCACCGACGACGACGCCGGAGGCCCCGGCGCCGTCGGCCCCACGAATCACGAGGGCCTCGGTGTCAGCACGAACGTGCTCGGTCATCGTCTCCCTTTCCCCTGCGCTGCTTGCACTCTAGTAAACCCCAGCACCCGGCCCAGAACCACCGCACCACGGCAGAGATTCCATCATGTGGGAGCCTGGACCGGGCCGAGGGCGAACAATGCCGCCCCCAAGCGTCGCTCGGGCGGGATCTTCCCCGCCTGACTCAGGTCGTCACAGGCCATCGTGAGCCGCTGCGGGGTGCAGGCGGCCGTGACCGGTCAGGCAGTCAGTATCACGAGGCACTCAGGTAGTCTTTCGGCGTGGCCGGTTGACCGGCCCATGCGCCACCAGCGCAGTACCGCGTTCCCTGACTCGGTATCGCAGGTGGTTCCGACACCCAATCCACGACGGACCCGGATGTCGGTCAACCTGGACCGACGCAGTTTTCCCGACCCCGAAGGACCCAGCATGTCTCAGGCCAAGGACGAGCTTGTCGCGCGAGCGCAAGATCCCAACGCAGAGCTGGAGACCCTCCACCAGCTGGCACAGAACTACCCCGGTCTGCGCCCTTACATCGCCGCCAACCCGCGGACCTACCCGCCCTCCTGGAGTGGCTGGGCACCCTGGGCGACCCTGCGGTCGACGCCGCCCTGGCCTCTCGCAGCGGACATCCCCAGTCGGATCAGGCTCCACAGGCGTCTCCACCGCTGGCGGTCGTCTCACCCCCCGGGTCCCAGCCGGGATCGCCGTCGGCCATGCCCTCCGAGGCCCCGACCCAGGTGACCCTGCCCCGTTCACTCCAGCCCGGCAGCGCCGCCTCTGGTGTCTCAGGGGCCTCCGGGGCCTCAGCGACCAGCTCGAGGAGTGCCGCGAGCGCATCCAGCGCCTTCAGCGCGGCCGGTGCCAACACCCAGGTCGACAGCTTCCGGGCCACGGGCGATCCAGCCGTCTCCAACCCCACCTTCGACCCCAGCCAGGCAGTCCCGTCACAGTCACCGGCCAGACCGGCCCAGCCGGCCCTGCAGCAGACTTTCCAGCAGTCCGCGAACCTCTCCCAGCCGCAGAGCGCGGTGATTCCCGCCGCCGTACAGGCCTCCGCCACGACCGACGGCAACGGCGGTGTCTTCGGCGTCGGCACCGAGGACGACGACTCCTCGGCCCCCTCCTCCTTCCTGACCTCCAACCGCATCCTGCTGATTCTGGCCCTCTTGGTGGCCACCATCCTGGTCTTCCTGGCGACCTGGTACTTCTCCGGCAGCGACAACCACAAATCAGCGAACGAATCGGACACCCAGCCCACGACCCAGAGCAATCAGGCGGCCGGCGCAGCCCCGAATAACGCCTCCGCCTCTCCTACGGCGTCAGCCACGCCGAGCGCCTCGGCGACACCCACACTCAAAGCGCCCGCACCCAACGGAGCCCAGGAGCTGTCCGCCTTCGACGCCCCCAGCGGCAACATCACCTGCACCCTCGGGAAGGATGGCGCCACCTGCGTCATCAACAAGCACGCAGAGAGCTCCTGCCGTGACAAGCCTCTGATCGTCAAGATCGGCGCCAATGGCGGCCAGTCCACCGAGTGCGGCTCGACCTTCTCCGCCAACGGAGTCAGTCTCGGATACGGCTCCTCCGCCAAGAACTCCGAGTTCGCCTGCACCTCGACCGAAGCCGGCATGCAGTGCTGGAGCCAGGTCAGTGGCAGGGGCTTCACTCTCAGTCGCGAAAGGGTCGAGTCCACCACCCACGGCCAGTAAACGTTCCCGCCTCGGCCGGTTCTGCACCGGCCGAGGCGCCGCGCCGTCTTCCTTCAGTTCCCCCAGCAGCACGCAGCTCCTCCCATGGCTACCTCATACAACGCGATTCTCACTCGCCCCGGCGCCCGCGCCTTCACGAGCGCGGGGCTGATCGCCCGGTTCCCCATGTCGATGGTGGGGATCTCCACGATTCTCGCCGTCGAGGAGCTCTACGGCTCTTACACGGCTGCGGGCCTGGTCAGCGCCGCGAGCTTCGTGGCGCTGGCCATCGGAGCGCCGATCCTGGCTCGGTGCGTCGATCGCTACGGTCAGTCCCGGGTCATGCTGCCGGCAGTCCTCATCTCGGCGACCAGTCTGGCCGGATTGATCGCCGCCGCATCCGCGCACGCGCACCTGGGAGATCCTGGCCGTGCTGGCCGCCGCCGCAGGAGGGCTGGCCGGCTCCATGGGCTCCTTGGTGCGGGCGCGCTGGACCGCGGTGCTCACTCGCCCCGAGGACATCCACACGGCCTTCTCCCTGGAGGCCGCCCTGGACGAGGTGGCCTTCATTCTGGGGCCGGTACTGGCCACCGCCGTGTGCACAACGCCGTTGCTCCCGGTGACCTCGGGATGGGTGACCTGCCTGATCATGCACGCGGCAGGCGGACTGTGGTTCCTCAGCCAGCGCGCCACCGAGCCCGTTCCACACCCTCGTCGGCACGCAGCCGAGAAGGATGAGGGGACCGGGGAGGCCGGCCGGGACTCGACGCATGGCTTCGAGGGACAGCGCCCGGTTCTGCGCCACGGGGCAGTCATGGCCACCGTCGTCGTCTTCCTGCTCTCGGGAGCCATGTTCGGGGCCAACGACGTCGCCGCGGTCGCCTTCGCCACCGAGGCCGGGCACAAGTCGGCCTCCGGTCTCGTCCTGGCGGTCTGGGGTGTGGGCTCCTTCATCGCAGCCCTCCTCTACGGCGCACGCACCTGGGGGTGGCCGCTGTGGAAGCAGTTCATGACCGGTACGGCGGCGCTGGCCATCGGCACCTCGACCTTCGTCCTGGCCCCGAATCTCGTGGTGCTGTCGGTCCTGGCCCTCTTGACGGGGCTTGCTATCGCCCCGACCCTGACCAGCGGTAACAACATCATCCAGGTGACGGTCGCCCCCTCCCAGCTCACCGAGGGACTGGCCTGGGTGAGTACCGCGCTCAACGTCGGGGTCTCGATCGGGTCCCTGCTGGCAGGGCAGGCCGCGGACGCCGGCGGTTCGCACGCCGGATACCTCGCGGTCGCCGGCTTCGGCTGGGCCGCCGTCCTCGCCGGCGTCGTGGGTCTGCCCGCACTCAAACGAGCACGGACCACTCGGTCGCTGGCCGCCGACTGATGATCAGGCCCGTCAGCATCGATTCCCAGCATCCTCTGTGACTCTTCTACACTCAGCACGATGTCGATCGCAGGGAATCCACAAAACGACCCCCGTTCAGCCCCTCCGGGCGCCGGCTGCGCAGAATGCCCGGACCGTGCGGGCACCACGGGCGGTGCACCCGCTGCCCGGTTCCCACGACTGGTCGCGATCGCGCGCACGCCGGTCCTCGCCGTCATCGGGTGGCTGACGCTGCTGGTGCCCGCCTACTGGTCCCTGGTCGACGACAACGGCCAGTGGATCTTCAAGCTGGACTCCTTCGTCTACTACGAGGCCGTGCGGCAGTGGCTCGAGGGCGGGGACCTCTACGGCTGGTACGCCCTGCCGTCCAAGCACCTGTGGCCCTTCACCTACACGCCGCTGGCGGCCTGGGTGATAGCGCCCCTGACCTGGATGTCGTACCAGTCGGCCACCGTCCTGCTGATCGTGGCCACCCCCTTGTGCGCCGCCATCACGGCCTATGCGACCCTCCGGCGCCTGGGCGCCAGGGTCCGGACGGCGCACAACCTGGCACCGTGGCTTGCACTCATCGGGGTGATCGCCCTGGAGCCCTTCCCCAAGACCATGGAGTACGCGCAGGTCAACGCCATCCTCATGGCACTGGTCGCCGTCGACCTGCTCCTGGTTCCCGAGCGATCACGGTGGCGCGGGGTCCTCAGCGGCCTGGCCGCCGCGATCAAGCTGACACCGGCGGTGGCGATCCTGGTCCTCCTGGCGCGCCGGGAGTGGCGGGCGGCCGCCACAATGGCGGGCAGCGCCGTCGGGCTGACGGTCCTGGCCGGTCTGGCGGCCCCCGCCGAGTCCTGGGAGTTCTTCACCTCGGCCATGTGGGATCCGGGGCGCGCCGGTTTCGCCGACTACTCGGGCAATCAGAACCTCAAGGGCGCGATCGCCCGGGGGCTGCCGGAGTCGGCCTGGAACCTCACCTGGGCGGCCTGCTCGCTGCTGACGGTGCTCGCCGCCTGGTTCCTGTGCCGCCGGCTGGACCGGTTACGGGGAGCCGGCAGCCGGATTGCGGATCCTGTCTCCATCACCGTAAGTGACACCGCCGGCCCCGGCTCCTCAGGCCTTGGCGACGCCGGCCTGGTGCTGGCCCTCCAGGTCAGCGTGGTCATGGTGCTCGGGCTGCTCATCTCCCCCATCTCCTGGTCGCACCACTGGGTATGGTGCCTGCCGGCACTCATGTCGGTGTCGGCGGCGGCCTGGCGCTGGCGCTCCACCGCGCTCGGCATCGCCGGTGTCGCCGGAGTCCTCGTCTTCGTTCTGGCGATGCAGTGGTGGTTCCCGAGCAGAACCACGTCGAGCAGAACTGGCCGACCTGGGCCAAGGCCGTCGGCTCGAGCTACACCTGGTGGGCCCTGGGCTGCGGAGCGACCCTGTGGTGGGCGTGCGGCCGGCACCTGGCGACCTTGCACCGCTGAGATCGCCTCATTTCCGGGCCAGAAGGCCCCTTCCATCGGCCTCCCCGTCGGGGCCTGTCATCTAGGATCTAAGGATGCCCCTCTCCGACATCGCCCGCGCCGTCGAGGACCTGTTCCACCGCGACACCGTCCCCGTCCTCAGCGCCAGGGCTGGCGCCCCCGCGTCATCCCCTACGACGGCTACGGCACCAGCGCACCGGCTCAGTCGGAGTCCTCAGCCCCGGCAGACCCACCGCGTCCGACGTCGGCTCAGGCCCGCAGGACGAACCAGACGAGGACTCGGGGCCGTCGGCCGCTCGGGCACCGCCTCCTCCTCCGACAAGCCTCCCCACCCGCCTCCATGGCCCGAGTCCTCGCCCGTATGGTCATGCGCCCCCAGAACGCCCCGGCCGAGGGCCCGCTGTTCCGCTCCCTGCCGGCCTCCCTGCCCGTCAGCCCCGCCCAGGCCCGGGACTTCGCCATGACCGGGCTGCTCGACGCCCAGCGCGGCTGGCGCCTGTTCATCGAGGTACCGGTGGCCCACCTGCCGGTGACCGTCCACGTGGGCCGGGCCAGCGTGCGCACCAGGGCCGACCGCAGCGGCTACATCGACGTCGTCGTACGCGATCACGGGTTGGAGCCCGGCTGGCACGAGGCCCGCATCGAGGCGGCCGGGGCCGAGGCCGTCGCCGCCAAGGTCCTCATCATTCCCGAGGGCCCGCGCCTGGGCATCATCTCCGACATCGACGACACCGCGATGATCACGCACGTCCCCCGCGTGCTCGTGGCCGCATGGAACCAGCTCGTCAAGTACTCCTCCGCGCGTGAGCCGGTCCCCGGGATAGCCGAGCTCTACTCGCGCATCCAGGCCGCCCACCCCGGCACCCCGATGATGTACCTGTCCACCGGTGCATGGAACGTGGTGCCCACCCTGCGCTCCTTCCTCGCCCGCCACGGCTTCCCCTCGGGGCCCGCGCTCATGACCGACTGGGGGCCGACCAACACCGGCTGGTTCCGCTCCGGCATCGAGCACAAGCGCACCGAGCTGCGCCGGCTCATGATCGACCTGCCTCAGATCACCTGGATCCTCTTCGGCGACGACGGCCAGCACGACCCGCACATCTACGGCGAGGCCGCCCGTCACCACGCCGACCGGATCGCCGCAGTCGCCATCCGCCGCCTGACCGCCACCCAGCAGGTGCTTGCCGGAGGGCTGACCGCGCACCCCATGGGCATCGGCCCCGAGGCCCGGACCCTGGCCGAGGCCGACGTGCCCGTCGTCGTGGGCACCGACGGCTACGAGCTGGCCCGGCTCCTGCCCCGCGAGCTGCTGAAGGCATCGCCGCGCCGTTGAGGCCCCTGGACGGCCCACGAGAGGAATTCACACCCTCCGCGTCACTGGTGCCCGAGAAACCGCGAGACCCCGCCGTCAGGGACGCATCCGGGGGCATGACGCCCTTGAGCAGAACCAGTGATGCGGCATGTCTCACGCCGACGACGTCGCACCGGCCAATCCCCGGAAGCGTGCGGCTTTGACGATGCCGCCACCGCTTCACAGACAGTCCACAGGCGCGCCCTACGAGCCCGACAGACCACAGCAGTTACCTGGTTCCACCTGGGGCCGACGCCCCGTTCCCACCCCATCGAATCAGGAGGAAGCACATGTCCCCCTTCTCCATGAGCTCCATGAGCTCCACCGACTCAACAGACCCCACGAACGTCTCAGAGGGCTCCCTCGGCGGCCCGCGGGAGCTCGACCCCCTCAACCGCCGCTTCGCTGCGCCGCCATGCGATCCTGGCCGACCTCAACGTGCTGCAGGTGGTCACCCTCATGGGCACCGGCCTGCTGGTGGCGCTCGGCGTCGTCCTGGGTGGGCGCTCCTACATCACCACCGTCTCACCCGACGGGCTCATCAGCTCCCAGCCCGGCACCCACGGGTCCAGCACCGGGGACCCGGTGGCGGGCTCCGCCACCCCCGCTGACGGCGACTCGCCGTCGGTTGTGTAAGTCCATCATCGCGCAGCCCCCCGACACATGACGCTGTGGGCGATCAGGCCGCCGACGGAGGTCCTCACGGCAGTCGGCCCGGATCGCGACGGGTATGGTGATGACGCGTACCAGCACTTCCATCAAGCTCAGGAGACAGACATGGCCGGCAAGATCCCCTTCATCCTCGGACTCGGCGCGGGATACGTGCTCGGGACCCGGGCGGGGCGCGCCCAGTACGAGCGCATCAAGACCGCAGCCTCCAAGGTCGCTGAGCAGCCCTTCGTGCGCACCCGGGTCGACGCCGCCTCCAGCCATGTCAAGCAGGCCGTGCGGACCCAGGGCGAGGCCGTCACCGAGAAGGTCGCCGACGCCGTCAAGGAGCGGCTCTTCGGGGCTCCATCGGCCAAGAGCAACGGCCAGTCCCAGCCCGTCGACGCCGGCGAGGCCAGCGTGCGCCCGGTCGGCGAGGCCGGCTGAGTCCAGCGACTCGGCCTCTAGCCCGGGTCGGGCGGCTCCGACCGCGCGCACCCGTCGCTCGACCGCCCGCCGCGGCCGCGCCAGGCGGGGGACTTGAGCGGCCCCACCATGAGTGCCCGGCGCCAACCGACCAGCGCGCCCGGACCGCTGCGACGCCCGGCTCGGCGCCGCTCCCGGTCGGCGATGACCGGCAGCTGCCAGGAACGCCAGTAGGCGAGCACGCACAGACCGGCACCGACGGCGGTGGACACGAGCATGGCATGCGCGTCGGCCACCCCCGCCTTGACCGCCAGGACCTGGGTGCCGGCGGCGATGAGCGCCGGGATCGCGTAGAGCTTGTTGCCCCCGAAGACGGCCGGGGTCTCCCCCACCGCGACGTCGCGGATCATGGAGCCGCCGATCGCGGTGAGGCAGCCCAGCAGGAGTGCCGGCATGACACCGAGCCCATGGGTGAGGGCCTTCGAGGCGCCGGTGGCTGCCCAGCAGCCCAGGATGACGGCGTCGGCGACTACCAGCAGGCGCCGGGTGGGACGCGAGGTCAGCGGCACGAACCAGGCCACCGTCGCCCCCAGGCAGGCCGTGTAGAGGTAGTACGGGTCGGTCAGGGCGAAGGGCGGGCCGGCCTGGATCATGACGTCACGCAGGATGCCGCCCGCGGTGGCCGTGAGCATGGCCAGGACGACGAAGCCCACCAGGTCGAAGTTCTTGCGCCGGGCGATGAGTCCGCCCAGGATCCCGTTGAGCAGGACCCCGCACAGGTCCAGCAGCCGAAAGGTGTCGGTGAGAGACGCTGGCATGTGAAGCGCGAGGGAAGAGACGTCCAGCACCCCGGTTGCCCGCCTTTCACTCCTGTCGTGGTTGCGTCCCGCCGTCGACCCCGGTGCCGGCCCGGCAGCCCGCCGCTACGAGGCACCTTAGCCCACGGCGGAACGCGGGTCGGGCATCCCGCCGCCGCGGCTGGCGCGTTGCGGCGATACGAAACCTCAGGTGGTCAGGGCGCACCGACCCACGCGATGATCGGGACGTGTCCTCCCGCTACTCGCCCCCCAAGGACCTGAGCCGTTACGCGTGGCTCTCCATCGGCGCCGCCCTGGGCACGATCGCGCTCAAGGGGGCCGCGGCCTGGCTGACCGGCTCGGTGGGTCTGCTCTCCGACGCCGCCGAATCGGTGGTCAACCTCGTCGCCGCCGTCGTCGCCCTCATCGTCCTGAAGATCGCGGCCAGGCCCGCCGACGCCGACCACCAGTTCGGTCACTCCAAGGCCGAGTACTTCTCGGCCGTCGTCGAGGGCGTCATGATCTTCGTGGCGGCCGCATTCATCATCATCTCCGCCATCGGCCGCCTCATCGACCCGCAGATGCCCGAGCAGCTGGGGCTGGGTCTGGTGGTCTCGGTCATCGCCTCGCTCCTCAACGGCGCGGTGGCGTGGGTGCTCTACCGCGCCGGGCGCCGAGAGCGCTCCATGACCCTGGTGGCCGACGCCAAGCACCTGGCCACCGACGTCATCACCTCCGCCGCGGTCCTGGTCGGGGTGGCCCTGGTGGCCGTCTTCCACTCGGCGCTACTCGACGCCGTCGTCGCCCTGGGGGCCGGGCTCAACATCATGTGGACCGGTTTCACGCTCATCCGGGACTCGGTGGGCGGGCTCATGGACATCGCCCCGTCCACCGAGGTGCTTCAGAGGGTCGAGAAGGTGCTGGCGCGTCACCGCCGCCAAGGCATGATCGACTTTCACGCGGTACGGGTGCGCGAGGCCGGCAACCGGCGATTCATGGAGCTGCACGTGCTGGTTCCCGCGGTCTGGAGCGTCAAGAAGGGGCATGACTTCACCGAGCAGGTCATCGACGAGCTGGTGGATGCTGACTCCAGCCTACGCATCTCGGCGCACCTGGAGCCGATCGAGGACCCCAAGTCCTACGAGGACCTCGAGGATATCTGAGGACATCTGACGTCAACTCGGTTTTCATCAACGTCCCGACATGTCAGACTCGGCCCCATGAACGCAATGAGGCTCACCGGCTCAGCACCGTCGCTGCGCCAGCACGCAATCACCGCCCCCACCCCCAGCTGGCGCCGGCCGGACCACGTCGTCCTGGAGACCTGCGTCGAGGACGTTGAGGGTGTGCGGATCTCCGCCCGCGCCGGAGCCGACCGGGCCGAGCTGGGCGACAACCTCACCGCCGCCGGCACCACTCCCTCGATCGGCACCATCGAGGCCGCGATCTTCGCCGCCGCCGAGCAGGTGGAGCAGCGCCGCGCCCAGGCCGGCGCCCACTGGGCGGACAAGCCCGAGGCCGCCGCCCCCTTCGGCCTGCGGATCCTCATCCGTCCCCGAGGCGGCTCCTTCGTCTACAACGCCGATGAGGGCCGGGCCATGATCGCCGACGTGCGGCGTATCGCCTCTCTCGCCCTGGAGATGGCCGAGTTCACCCGCCCCCAGGCCACCGGCGGAGGGCGAGGGGAGCTGCCGCCGGCCGTGGACCTGGGCTTCGTCGTCGGAGCCCTGACAGAGGACGGAGTGATCGACCGCGGCCTGGTGCGCCTGCTGGTCGACATGTCCAACGGCGCCCCGGTCACCTTCCACCGGGCCTTCGACCACTGCCGCGACACTGTCGAGGCCTACGGGGACCTGGAGGGCCTCGGCATTCGCTATGTCCTGACCAGCGGCGCGGCGCAGACCGCGGCCGACGGCGCCTCGGTGATCGCCGGGCTGGTGGCCAGTGGCGGGCCGATCGTCGTCGCGGCCGGGGCCGTGCGCCCCAACGGACTGGTCGACCTGGTGGAGTCCACCGGCGTGCGCGAGGTCCACATGCGCTGCCCGCGCGAGGGCCTGTCTCCCGACGAGCCCCAACGCACCGACGAGGCCCTGGTGCGGCGTGCCGTCGAGGCGGTCCGCGCAGTTCCACTACCCGAGTAGCCCGACCGCAACGGTTCCTCCCCCCTTCCTACGGTATTGACGGAGGGGTGCCGCCCCACACGCTCCGGGGCGGCACCCGATGTCGCAGTCCCCCATACTCCTTCACTCCTTCCCAGCGTTCCCCGCGCCCTTCCGCGGAGCGCCTCCCCCTCCACGACTCGCCCGATGTCCGCAATCCTCACGGTTCGTAGATATCTACAGTCCTCGGTGTGCACAACCGTCTCGACGCATCTGTCACGCTGCAAGCGCAATCGGGACAACTACCCCCATGAGCCCCATGACCGCCCCTATTTTCTGTCTTAGGTTGACCCCATGAGCGACGTCCGTATCGATACCCCTCGCGGAATCACCCTGGCCGGTACTCTCCGCCTTCCCACCGGGGCCGCCCCAATCGATCTGGAGGTTTCCACGACGCAGGAGGATGCTCAGCCCCCGCAGCCGCGCGCCGAGGGCGTGGTTCTGCTGGCGCACGACTTCCTCACCGACCGCCATGGCCAGAACGGCCGTCTGGACCGGATCGGCGCCCGCTACCGCGAAGCGGGCCTGGCCACGCTCAGCCTGGACTTCTCCGGCCTGGGCGAGTCCGACGACGACGTCATCACCCTGGCAGGCGAGGCCGAGGACCTGCGGGCCGCCTCCAGCTGGCTGGCAGGCCCAGGGCTTCAACCGGCAGATGATCCACGCCAACGGATTCGAGGGCAACGGCCGCGCTCCCTGGCCCGGCCTGAACATGTGCGCACAGCCGTGCTCGTAGGCGCCATCGTGGGCCCGCAGTCGATCCTGTGGGAGGAGGTCTTCTCCCCCGAGCAGCTCGATGAGCTCGCCCAGCACGGGCTGACGCGCCTAGTGGACGACAACCCCAACTCGCGCGAGTGGAACGTGCTGTCCAAGGAGACGCTGGCGGACTTCTCGATGCAGGAGCCGGAGCGCACCCTGGCGGATCTGCCCTGGCCGGTACTCATGGTGCACGGGGTGCTGTCCAACGAGCTGCCGGACACCGCCGAGGCAACGGCCGAGGGTTTCCCGCTGCTACCCGACTCCAGTCAGATGGTGCACGTCCACGCCGAGACCCTTGACCAGGCCCAGGAGGAGGTCGCCCGCCTGAGCCTGGAGTGGGCTCAGCGCCGCCTGCGCTGAGAGTCTGAGGCAGCTGCCGCCCCCTCCGCGCCAGCGACCTGAGAGAGGCGATGGGGCGCGTATAGGGGACAATGGGCCACCTATGGAACAGGGCGAGAACCGCAGCCGGGGTCATAACGGCGATCAGGCCGACCGGAACAACAGCCAGAGCAACCGCGCGAACGGTGGGCAGGGCCAACGCGCCCCACGTGACCGCGGTCGCCGGAGCCAACGCCCCGGCAAGGGCTCTGGCCTGCGTCGGAGCACGTGGAAGGGCTACTCCCCCGAGCAGCTCGCCACCCGCGCCGCCGCCGTCCCGACGATCGTCTACCCCGAGGAGCTGCCGGTCTCGGCACGCCGCGAGGAGATCGCCACCGCCATCGCCGAGCACCAGGTCGTCATCGTCGCCGGCGAGACCGGCAGCGGCAAGACCACCCAGCTGCCCAAGATCTGCCTGGAGCTGGGCCGGGGCGTGACCGGAATGATCGGCCACACCCAGCCGCGGCGCATCGCCGCACGCAGCGTGGCCGAGCGCATCGCCTCCGAGCTGGGCACCCCGATCGGGCGCGACGGGGTCGTCGGCTACCAGGTGCGCTTCACCGAGGAGGTCGGCGAGAACACCCTGGTCAAGCTCATGACCGACGGGATCCCTGCTGGCGGAGATCCAGTCCGACCCCCAGCTGTGCCACTACGACACGATCATCGTGGACGAGGCCCACGAGCGCAGCCTCAACATCGACTTCATCCTGGGCTACCTGGCGCGCCTACTGCCCCAGCGCCCGGACCTCAAGGTCATCATCACCTCGGCCACCATCGACTCCGAGCGCTTCGCCGAGCACTTCGGCCGCGAGCTCACCGGTGACCGAGGACAGCCCTTCACCGTTCCCGCCCCGGTCATCGAGGTCTCCGGACGCACCTACCCCGTCGAGGTCCGCTACCGACCACTGGCTCCCGACGACGTCGAGCCCGACTCCCACGACACCGGCGGCACGTCGGCCGACGCCTCATCCGAGATCCGCCCCGGCCCGGCAGCGCCCGGCGAGCTGAGCGAGGCCGAGCTGGAGGCACTGACCTCCCTCGATCCGGCGGTGCGCGCGCGGCGCAGGCCCGCCGGGAAGCCATCCACTCCGGTGCCGGTTCCACCGCGCTCAGCCCACGCAACCAGGGGCGCCCGCGGCAAGGGCGGGGCCGGGCCGGTTCTACCGGGTGGGTGCAGGGTCCAGCTCCGGAGCCGGCGAGCCCAAGGACCAGGTGACCGGGATCCTCGACGCCGTCGACGAGCTGCTGGGCGAGCCCAGCGGCGACATCCTCGTCTTCCTGGCCGGCGAGCGCGACATCCGCGACACCGAGGCGGCCCTCATCGACCACCTGGGAGCGCGCTACACGCCCGACGGCCGCTCACGCACACCAGGGGCCATCGAGGTCGTGCCCCTGTACTCGCGCCTGAGCGCCGCCGAGCAGCACCGGGTCTTCGAGGCCCACCAGACGCGCCGCATCGTCCTGGCCACGAACGTGGCCGAGACCTCCCTGACGGTTCCCGGGATCCGCTACGTCATCGACCCGGGTCTGGCGCGCATCTCCCGCTACTCCAACCGCACCAAGGTCCAGCGCCTGCCCATCGAGCCGGTCAGCCGGGCCAGCGCCAACCAGCGGGCGGGCCGCTGCGGGCGCGTGGCCGACGGCATCGCCATCCGCCTGTACTCGCAAAGCGACTTCGAGGCGCGCCCGGAGTACACCGAGCCGGAGATCCTGCGCACCTCGCTGGCCAGCGTCATCCTGCAGATGGCGGCCCTGGGACTAGGGGCGGTGGAGGACTTCCCCTTCCTGGACGCCCCCGACTCCCGCCAGGTCCGCTCCGGCCTGCAGCTGCTCACGGAGATCGGCGCGATCGAGCCGGCCGGCACTACGTCCGCCCGGTCCGACGACGCCCCCGACCGGGGTCGACGCGGACCGCGCCTGACGGAGATCGGGCGGCGATTGGCCCGCCTGCCCATCGACCCTCGCCTGGGTCGCATGCTCCTGGAGGCCGGAGAACTGGGCTGCGTCGGGGAGGTCATGGTCATTGTGGCGGCCCTGTCCATCCAGGACGTCCGCGAGCGCCCGGCGGATAAGCAGGAGGCCTCCGACGCCCTGCACCGGCGCTTCGCCGACCCGACGAGTGACTTCCTGACCTACCTGAACCTGTGGCGCTACCTGCGCACGCAGAGCCGCGAGCTGTCCGGATCGGCCTTCCGGCGCATGTGCCGCGCCGAGTTCCTGCACTACCTGCGGGTGCGCGAGTGGCAGGACGTCCACACCCAACTGCGCCAGCTGGCCCGACCGCTGGGGCTGGATGCCGCCCCGGTGGAGCTGCCGACGGCCCGCTCGATCCGAGCCGCCACCGAGGCACTGGAGCCGGGCAGCCATGCCGCCCAGATCGCCAACGGGGGCGTGGCAGCCGCCGTCGTGGCCCTGGGGCGCAGCGCGGACACGCCCGACGCCGACGCGATCCACCGCTCGCTGCTGGTGGGACTGCTGTCCAACGTGGGTAACTGGGACGAGCGGCGTCGGGAGTACGCCGGCGCCCGCGGGACCCGCTTCACGATCTGGCCGGGTTCGGGCCTGCGCCGCAAGACCTACGACTGGGTGATGACCGCCGAGCTGGTGGAGACCTCCCGGCTCTTCGCCCGGACCGTGGCCAAGGTGGACTCCCGGTGGATCGAGCAGGTGGCGGACCGGGCCGGCCTGACCCGCCACGTCTTCGGTGAGCCCTACTGGTCGACCCGCCAAGGGGCGGCCATGGTCCACGAGAAGGTGCTGCTCTACGGGATGACGCTGGTGGCGGACCGGCCGGCGACGCTGGCGAGCGTCGGGACGGACTCGGCCCGCCAGGTCGCCCGGGAGATGTTCATCCGCTCGGGCCTGGTGGAGGGCGGCTGGCACGCCCGCCACAGCTTCGTGGAGCGCAACAGGGAGCTGATCGAGGAGCTTCAGGACGTGGAGCGGCGTCGGCGCGAGCACGGCCTGCTGGCCGACGACACCGCCCTGTTCGACTTCTACGACGACCGCGTTCCCGAGGAGGTGACCTCGGCGGCGGCCTTCGACGCCTGGTGGAAGGAGCAGCGGCGCACCACCCCGGACCTGCTGGACTTCACCCGTGAGCTGCTGCTGCCCGGCGGGGGCGATGCGAGCGGCTTCCCGGACACGTGGGTGCAGGGCGACCTGACCCTGGGCCTGGACTACGTGTTCGAGCCGGGTCACCCCGAGGACGGGGTCAGCGTCCAGGTGCCGGTGGAGGTGCTGGGGAGGCTCAGCCCGGAGGGTTTCGACTGGCTGGTGCCGGGGATGCGGGCCGAGCTGTGCGTGGCCACGATCCGGGCGCTGCCCAGGCGAGTGCGCCGCCAGCTGGTACCGGCCCCGGACGTGGGTGCCCAGGTGCGGGCCCAGATCGAGCAGGAGTTCCCGACGCCGCCGGGTGCGAGCTGCCCGGAGGTCCCCTTCGAGGAGGCCTTCAGCCGGGTGGTCTTCCGGCTCAAGGGCGTGGAGATCACGGAGGCCGACTGGGCCGAGGCCGCCGAGCGGTTGCCGGATCACCTGGCGATGGGCTTCGCGGCCCTGGATGCCCGGGGCCGGGTCATCGATCGCGGCCGGGACCTGGTCTCGCTCCAACAGCGGTTGTCGGGCAAGACGGAGGCCGCCGTGCGCTCGGCGGTGCGCGGCGCGCTGGCGCAGGCGATGGCCGAGGCCCAGGAGCACCAGGGCTCGCGGGGCGCGGGAGGGAGGTCCGGCCGCAAGGGCGCAAGAAGAAGGGCCGGCAGGTTGCTGTCGCCCAGCGTCCCGACGGCGCGGCCGGGACCACTGGGACCGCCGGGGCCGGTGCCGGCCTGGAGGAGCGCCAGGGCCTGACCGACTGGCCCAGTGGCGTGCCGGGCCTGGGCGACCCGGATGGCTCGACGATCCCGGCCTCGGTGGAGTCGGCGGGCCGGGCGGGCCTGGTGGTGCGTGATACCCGGCCCCTGGTGGCTGTCTCCCAGGGAGTGCGGACCTGCGGATCCTGCCCGACGCCACCGCCCAGGTGGGCGCTCACGGCGCCGGGGTCACAGCCCTGACCCTGGCACGCACGGCGCTGGCCACGGCCCGGGTGACGAGCCGGTGGAGCGCCCAGGAGTCGCTCATCCTGGCGGCCAGCCCCTACCGGAGCACCGAGGCGCTGGTGGAGGACATGCAGGTTGCCGCTGGGCGGATGGTGGCCGAGCGCTGGGCGGCGTCGGCCTCCGGCACACCGTTGACCGAGGTGCGCACCCGGGAGGTCTTCAAGTCCCTGGTCGGCGTCATGCGCGATGAGCTCGAGGACGAGGTCTACCGGGTGGCCCGGTACGCGGCCGCGGCGCTCAAGGCGTCCCGAGAGGTGGACCGCGTGGTGGGCGCGCACACCTCGCTGACCCTGTTGGGCACGCTCCAGGAGGTGCGCGAGCACGCGGCGGCCCTGGCCCCGGACGGTTTCATCGCCGCCACTCCGCCGGAGTATCTGGCGCACCTGGAGCGCTACCTGCGGGCACTGGCGATGCGCGTGGAGAAGGCGTCCTCATCGCCATCGGCCGCCTCCCAGGACGCAGCCCTGTCCTTCCAGGTCTCCCAGGCCCAGGAGGTGGTGGACAGGGCTCGCACCAAGGCGGCCTCGCTACCGGCCGACCCGCAGCGCGAGGCCCTGCTGGAGGAGGCACGTTGGATGGTGGAGGAGCTGCGGGTGAGCCTGTTCGCCCAGACGCTGGGCACGAGCCGCAAGGTGAGCCTCCAGCGCATCACCAAGCTCTGCGCCCAGATCGCCTGATTCCACGGACGACTCGCCTCGCGCCCCTCGTGAGTACACCATGAGGCGTCATCCCCACGATGACGTCTCCTCCCCCAGGAGGAGACGAGCCAGCGGCCCGTTCGCCCACCTGGACGATTACACCGATGTCCGGCGCAACTAACCTGGAGCCATAGAGGAAACGATCACTGCGGCGCCTGCTTTCTCCGTCTCTCCATCTCAGGCATCTCACGAACGCTTTCTCCGGTTCCACACAGTCGGCCCCCGCACCATCCCGGTGCGGGGGCCGACGACGTCAGGGCGTGCTGATCCGCTCGGCTCAGCGTCGGGACTGGTCGTCCCGATACTTACGCATCCAGGAACGCCTGGTTCGGTACAGACGGACCCCCGTTCCGAGCGCCACACAGGCACATGTGAATAACAAGGCCCACATCCACTGGGGTACCTCCACGCCGCACCTCCACTCGTGACAGCCGGTCGTCATGCCGTGGCTTTCTCAGGCACTATAATGTGACCGCAAGGACTATTTCTCCCGACCCGCTTCTTCGGAAGATCCCCGCCCCTCTCCCGCTACAGCACGGCGGACATGAGGCGGCAGACGTTGTCCACGTAGCGGTTGTACCAGGGCTCGGTGGCCCACACCTCCGGGGTCAGCTCGGTGCAGATGGCCCGGTAGTCGGCATCGTTGACGCGCAGCAGGTCGTCGAGGTCCCCTCCGAAGGCCAGCAGCATGACCTCGTAGTTGAGGGCGAAGGAGCGGAAGTCCATGTTGGAGGACCCGATGACCCCGACCTCGTCGTCGACCGTCATGTACTTCGAGTGCAGGACGGTTGGCGACGGATAGAGGTAGATCCGCACCCCCGCCGCCAGGAGCGCCGAGTAGTAGGAGCGCTGGGCGTGGCTGACGATGAACTGGTCGGACTCCTTACCCACGAACAGCTCGACCTCCACCCCTCGGTAGGCGGCCGACGTCATCGCGGACAGCAGCGCCTCGTCGGGGATGAAGTAGGGACTGGTGATGGACACGCGCCGCTTGGCCCCGTTGATGAGGGCCAGGAACATCCGCAGGTTCGGCTCGGTGGGGTAGCCGGGCCCGGAGGGGACGAGCTGCATGGCGTTGACGACGGCGTCGGGCCGCCCCGGCCTCGGAGCCGGTGTCCCCACCAGGATCCCCGAAGCCCGGCCATCTCCGGCAGGGGTCTCCAGCGGAGTGCCCAGCGCCAGGTCGAAGGCCTCGAGCTGCTCGCCGGCCTCGAAGTACCAGTCCATGGCGAAAACGGCCTGGGCCTCCAGGACGATCTCGCCGGTGACCTCGACCGACAGGTCCTCCCAGCGGCGCCCGGCCCGCACGTTGCGTCGAGTCCGGTAGCTGGGGTCGATGACGTTGTGGCTGCCGATGAAGGCCTTCTCCCCGTCGATGACCAGGATCTTGCGGTGATTGCGCAGGTCCGGGCGACGCCAGCGCCGTTTGAGCGGCAGCAGCGGCATCATGAGCCGCCAGCGGATGCCGGCGTCGGTCATGCGCTGGCAGAACTGCTTCCAGCCGGGGTACTTGCGGCTGCCCAGGTGGTCCAGCAGGAGGCGCACCGTGACCCCTCGGGCCACCGCGCGCTCCAGGGAGGCGAAGAAGACGTCGGTGACCTCGTCCCAGCTCGCGATGTAGAACTCGACATGGACGTGGTCGGTGGCAGCGTCAACAGCGCGGGCCATGGCCTCGTAGGTGGTGCGGGGCTCGGCGTGAACCGCCACCACCTCACCGCTGACGCAGGGCAGCCCAGTGAGCCTGCGGTTCATGCGCAGCGCTCCGGCCAGGTAGGTCGAGGGCTGGGCTCCCTTGGGCAAGTCGGGCATGGAGCGGGTGTAGTCGAGGGTGATCTCGTTGACGGTGTGCTGCTGACGGCGACGAGTGCCGTGGGACCCACGGGCTGCCGATGAGCAGGTAGAGCGGAAGTCCCACCAGGGGCAGCAGGAAGATGAGCAGCAGCCAGGCAGTCGACGACGACGGGCGGCGGTTCTCCGGAACCGTGCCCAGCGCGGCGATCTTGATGAGGTACTCGATAACGACCCAGGTGGTCGCCAGTACCGGCGGCAGCGTCATGATCGCATCATGTCATGCCCTCCGAACGAGCCTCGGGAAGAAGCCTGGGCGCGGGCCGGATGGCCCTGCGCCCAGGCACTGCGAAGGCCCGCCCCGGTTGATCTACCGGGCCGGGCCCTTCGCAACGAGGTCGCTTACCGGTTCCCATTCGGCAGCGGGTCCTCCTTCACTGAAACGTCCGAGCACATTCCCTTGGCTGTGGCCCAGACTCGGCGGCCACCGGTCAGCGGTACTCCCCAGTACCTCACGGTCGCCACCGTTCAGCGGTGACTATGACTCTGCCGAGGCTGTCTGAGAGAAGGCTGGAAATAACGCATCTAAATGATGACGCTTGGTGACAATATGGTTACGCTCCCCGGGCTGGAACCACACCATACCTTATATCCCTTGAAACGACGCCGATCGCGAGTCCAGTTCGAGAACCGTCACTTCGACGTCGGACTTCCAAACAGGACTTTGAAGTAGCCGTAGAAGTTCCAGTTGCCCCACGAGGTGCACTGGTCCCCACCACTTCCGGCAGCCTCGTTGGGTTGGAACGGCGTGTAGTTGTACAGGCCCGCTGTCGCCTGGTTCGCCACCGTCACCTCACCGCTGCCGCACTGCGCATCGGGCGAGTAGGCGATTCGCGTCGGACGCTGCGCCACGACGTCGTAGGTCCCCGGATTGAGGCGATAGCGCTGGAACTGAGAGGCCGCCCCGTAGAGCTGGGAGGGGAAGCCGGCCCACTGAGGGTCGCAGGTTCCGTGATCGGGACAGGCGTAACCGGCGGCGGCCTCGTAGTCACGAGCGCTGAGCGTCCGACCGGAGGCGGTGAGCAGCCCCTGCTCCTTGTGTATGAGGACGAGGAGCACCTGAGGGTTGATGTCGCAGGCCTGGGAAACCGCCCAGACGACATCGGCCGCGCTGAGACCGGAGGCGGCCTCGATGCCGCCGGGACAGAAGGTGGATGCCTCACGGGCAGGCATGGAGAAGTCGGCGGAGGCCAGGCACTCGGTGCCGTCACTGCCGGGCTGGCAACCGGAGTTGACCCGAGTGATGAAGGCAGCGATCTCCTCATGCGTCATCGCGTCGGCGTTGTAGAAGACCTCGTCGTCGATGATGTGAGCCACGTCGAACCCGCTCGCGTCAGGCACCAAGGGGGCCGGCGCAGAGCTCGTCGCCCCCTGAGAGGCCCACTGCCCCAGGCTCAGGAGCCCATTCAACCCACTGAGCGATGAACCGGCCGCACGCAGCGCGATGAGGCCCACCAGAAGCGTGACGAGGAAGGCACTGAGAACAACACCGAGAGGGCTGCGCAGGAAGACCAGGACTCGACCGCCTCCACCTGGCCGCTCGCGCTTGATGCTGGAGCTCAAGCGACCGGTGCGCCCAACGCCTCCCGGACGCCCCTGGGCCCGATCGGAATGATGCCTCCGGCCATCACGCCGAGCGCGGTCGGTACCGCGCGGCACCGTCGGACGGGCACGTTGCGAGGTGCGGACGGACTGAGACGAGGCGGAGCCGCCGGCGCTTCGAGGAGCCCGCGAGCGTCGTTTGGAAGGATGGTGGGACATCGACATCATCGTGTCACATATCGGCGGGACACATCGCGGCCCACCACCCGGACTTCAGAAGCATCTACCGGGACGGCACGCGTCTGCGAGATGCAGCCGGCACCACTGGCGCCGCCACCAGCCCGACGAGACCACCGGCGCATACTGTGGAGCCGTGAACCTTCCCGACGTCCTGATCCTGGCACGTGCTCTCATGGAGGAGGCCGGCGTCGGAGACTGGGAGCTGCGCTTCGACCGTGCGCGCCGCCGGGCCGGCCAGACGGATCATGCACGACGTCGACTCACTCTCAGCCGTCACCCTCATGCTCCTGTACGACGAGGCCCAGGTGCGCGAGACGATCCTGCACGAGATCGCCCACGCCCGCGTGGGACCCCAGCACGGACACGATGCCGTCTGGGCCGCCGAGGCGACCCGTCTGGGAGCCACGGGCCGACGACTCGTGGACGCTCAGGCACCACGGCTACGGGGACGCTGGGTGGGCAGGTGCCCGGCGGGCCACGAGGTCGATCGGATGCGTCGCCCCGGCTCGCCCGTCTCCTGCTCACGCTGCGCCGCTCGATTCAGCATGGAGCACCTGCTGTCCTGGAGCCTCGACGGAGACCCCGTCCCTCACGAGGAGATCAGCGAGCGCTACAGCCGCCTCCTGAGACTGGCTCGGAGCCAATCGCAAGAAGAGCCCGCAGAGCACTCCGGGACAGTATGCTCTCGACCACCGACATCACCGATCAACAAATTGAGTAGGAGCAGCCTATGATCGTCACTACCACCCCCACCGTCGAGGGATACCCCGTCACGCAGTACCTGCGAGTCGTCTGCGGAGAAACCATCGCGGGAGTCAACTTCCTCAAGGACATGGCCGCAGGGTTCCGCAACTTCGTCGGCGGTCGCTCTCAGACCTACGAGGACGAGCTCATCCGGGCCCGGGAGACGGCCCTGGCGGAGATGGTTCAGCGCGCCCAGGAGCTCGGGGCCGAGGGCGTCGTCGGCGTCGACATCGACTACGAGACACTGGGATCGGACAACGGCATGCTCATGGTGACGGCATCAGGCACCGCCGTCCGTTTCTCCGCCACCTCCTGAGCACACTCCTCGCACGATTAAGCGGCATCGGTCTGTGCAATGGGCGCCCCGCCTGTGACGAAGCGGACCAGTCACCCGAGCGTTGACTCCCGGACCACCAGCGTCGGAATGAAGGTCTCGCTGCGCACCCGCCCGTCCTCGGCGAGAAGCAGATCGGCGGCCGCGGCACCCATTTCACGCATCGGCTGATGCACGCTGGTCAGCGGTGTGATGAGCTCAGCTGCGAACGAGATATCGTCGTAACCGACAACGGCCACGTCGCCGGGAATCGATAGACCGCGGCGACGTATCTCCCGCATGGCACCGATCGCCATCTGGTCATTGGCACAGAAGATCGCCGACGGCGGGAGCGGAGCATCCAGGAGCCTGGCCGCTCCCGCCGCCCCGGAAGCCGCGTCGAAGCTTCTGAGCCGACCTTGGACCTGACATCCTGAAGAACCTCTGCAGGATCGAGCTCGCCGAGAGCTCCTTTTGAGGACGCCGTCGTGCCGGTCCTTCGCCTGTCGTGCAGCGAGGGGACCGTTGACGAAAGCTGATTCTGCGGTGGCCGATCTCCAGCAGGTGAGAGATAGCAGCTCGAGCTCCTGAGACATCATCTCCGACAACGGTGGACATCTCAGGAATGGGCGGATGGTCCATGAGAACTACCCGAATACCGCGCTCCACGAGCATTCCGAGTCTGTCCAGCGTCGTGGCCGAGGGCATGATGATGACGCCTCGTAAGCTCATGCCGACCAGTAGAGACAGGATCTCCTGCTCGCGGGCAGAGTCGGCATCCGACGAGCACAGCATCGGTACGCACCCCGACTCGTGCAGGCGATCCTCAATTCCACGGGCGGCTTCAGTGAAAAAAGGGTTGGACACGTCATGGACGACGACCCCCACAACGCTCGACCCCCGATCCCGCAGGCGGCGCGCAGTCTCCGAACGCACAAACCCCAGAGACGCGATAGCCCCCTCCACGCGCTTGCGAGTCGCCTCAGAAACGCGTTCAGGATGATTGAGCACGTGGGAGACGGTGCCCACAGACACACCTGCGCGGACAGCGACGTCTCGTACGGAAGGACGCACTGACACACCTGTACCCACAGCACCCCTTAGGTTGAGCGGAAGCGCGAGCACAGCCACCCTCCCTCTCGATGGCGACGGCGCTCTGAGTCATATGGCATCGCCCCCTGCCGCCCGGCACTACGGGAGCCGGCGACATCATCCCATGAAAATCGGCCTGGATCACGCAGCACCGGGTACCGGAGGCCATCAAGCAGACCCATCCCAACAGAGGCGGGGTGCCTCATGTCAAGGTGCCCGCGAAGTGTCTTCGGTGCCTCATGTAGGAATGCCCGCCAAGTTGAGGGGTGGTTAGGAGGCTTTCCTGACTCGTACGCCTTTTTGTGGACGTCGGGCAGGATGCTTGGGAACTGGGCGAGGTAGAGCTGGTCGGTCTTGTCCTTGGCCAGGCGGATGAGAACGTCCTGGAGCTCGATGATGCGGCGGGTGATAGAGGCGGGGTTGAGCTGGTTGCGGTACGAGACCAGGTCAGTCTTCTGGGCCTTGGTCAGGGCGCTGGTGTCCAGCAGCCGGTCCAATGGGGTACGAGGAGCGTCGTAGAGGCGCTTACGCCCACCGGCCTTATCGGTGCCCCATCCGATGGGCTTTGCGGGTGGGGCCGTAGTTGAGCTTGACGTTGACCTGCTCCCAGAGACGGCCCAGGACCCGCGCTCCTCGCTGGTGTCGTAGCGGTAGTAGAAGGCGTAGCGGCGCACCAGGTGGCTGTTCTTCGACTCGATGGTGGCCTGGTCGTTCTTCCTGTAGGGCGTGAGCGGGTGAAGTAGATGTCCGGTCGGCCCAGCGCACCACGCTGTGGTTGATGAACCTGAGCCGTTATCGAAGTCCATGCCCAAAACGGGGAACAGGGACGCATCCCACGGCGGCGTCCAGGGCGGAAATGATGTGCTTCTCAGTGTTGTTTCGGATGAGCGAGTGAAGGTCCACCCTGTGATAATGCTGCTCGG
>BNJS01003431.1_pt1 | contig 68998 bp, 120 predicted proteins | sample 8540461 | NCBI WGS metagenome assembly BNJS01 (sample SAMD00202454, study PRJDB9452) | human saliva metagenome | isolation source: human saliva | place: Japan
CCTTGCGGAATACGTGACTCGTCGACCAGAATGAGTCTGAAGGAAGCAAGTTTCGCCTTCTTGGTGTCGATGTCTGCATTTGATTGCCATCACTCTCTTCCCCATGAAATCCTGCAGCAACGAACCTTACCTGGCCAGATGGCGAGACCTCCGTTACTGACTGCCAGGTCTCGCGCCATGGAGGAGGCATTGGCACAACGTGAGGCGCTGCCACCAAAACCTGGACGAAATTGAACTCTGCCAGCTGTTCACGCAATGGGGCATACTACCTCTCTTTTCCTGACTGTACTTCAGTCGATAGATGAGATCACCAGCCTGCGTGCGCGTTTTCTCCAGAACTTCTTTGCGCTATTGACGCCTGGTCTCCAGCGCACTCTAGCTATATTGATCCATGGCGTAAAATCCATCATCCATTGCCCACCAATCTTTCGACTGTCGGTCTTCTGATGACCTTCCCTTGTGATGATTGCGTTTTCACAGCTCATTGCATGGATGAGCCACCGTCTCCTGGTCGGCAACATGATGATCGGCGCTTATGCCACCACGTCATCACACAAGATTCGGATTCATCTACAGGAATCTGCTCTTACGCAGTACCTCTGGGCAGTCCTGTTTTTCCCGGTCAGCCCTGTATTAAAAAGGCAGATATCAGGATATTCTGCAACTTCTGGCCCTACTTACACAAACACCCGCCAACTCCGCCAGCGGGTGTTGGTTTCGCTCGAGACTATCCGAGTTATACCGCATCCCGGATCTGAATCAGACGGTCGTCTGATTAGCGGCATTCGGCAGGGGCGTGGCGAGCCGGCAGCGTGCCTGCCGTCCCGTAGCCGGTGGTAGCGCCAGCTGCTTTGCAACGCCATTTGATGGAGTCTGCCACTGAGCAAAACCGCCAGTCGGTCGGGTCGGGAAGGTCCGCGGCAGCCTCTCGGTACCGGTGAACGGGTTCAGCAGCGGCGATGTTCGAACCGGTTGCGGCAACCCGCTGTTGATACGTAATCGTAGCGAGACCCGATGCAGGCGTGATAGCCACCGAGCTGACGTTGGTCGAGGCGCCAGGGAGGTATAGCCTGTGTTATAGCCGGCCGCCATGGCGTCGTTAGAGCCACCGAAGCAATCTCCGCCACGTTCAGCTTGGCAGCAGCAGCCAGCGACAGGCCTTCCGATACGCGAGGCGCGGATCATGTGGTCCTGGTAAGCCGGGATGGCCACGGCGGCCAGAATACCGATGATCGCTCACGACGATCATCAGCTCGATCGAGGTGAAACAACTTTTCGAACTTGTTTTCAGCATCATGTTTGGACTCCTTGTCCAATGAGGTGAGATGTGTTCGGGTTTTCGCCTGGTGGCTGGCCCGTCGCTTTTCACTTCGACACCACCCTGTGGCGAGTGCCGTGCCAGCGCAGCAGCAGCGGCATCTCCGGCCCGACTCAGTGGCGGACTGCGTCCTGGCACGTGACGGAGTTCACGGTCAGCGGATGCTGCTGCCGTCCGACCTGTCGCGGTCGGTCGTTGTTGGGCAACCAGCCAGTACCCCAGGGTGACGCTATTGCGTCAGGGGGTGACTGCAGCAGGGCAGGTTCAAGACAGGAGGATCTGAACGCCCTGCAACATATGTCACTGCAGTGGACACATCCCAAGATAGCTGCTGCACTCTCTTGATAACTGCTTAAAACGCCAGTACTCTGTCGTCGTGCCCGTAAGACACGGCTTGATGCCATGGGGCATCGGCTCACCGCCTTTCTTCCTGCGGCTTTGCATGAAAACACCTGCTTCAGAGCTCATCTCGTGTCCACATCCCACGATCAGAACTTCAAGAATCTGATCATCTGATTACCCCAGTCGAGCACTGGCTTTCTTTGCCCCATCGAGGCTGCCAGCCTGCCACCCGACGTGAAGATCACCACCATCCGACAGGAAAGTGCCCAGGACCGACTGGGCGATCGTTTCTTCGAGATGGATGTTCCGCTTCTGGTGGAGTGGCCCAACGGCCAGCGTGAGGCCCTGCTCTTCATCGTCGAAGAGGAAACGAAACCCGGCCTCTTCTCCATCCATCGACTGGCCATCTACTGCCTCACGCTGGCTGAATTCTCAAAGACGGACCGCGTGGTTCCGGTGAGTCATCTTCCTGCGCGGCAGCAGGACATCCCGCGACCTGCATCTGGGCAGTGGACGAGGAGCTAGCCTCGGACTCCGATACATCGCCTGCGTTCTGCCCGAGATCCGCTGCACGAGCACCTGGACACGCGACAATCTGGTGGCCAGCTGAATCTCGTGAACATGCAGTACAGCCCAGCGAACGCGTACCGCCTGCAGCCACTCCATCCGCGGGTTGATGACGCTGGAAAGCAACCCATCTAAGCACCTGAAATACATGAACTTTATCGAAAACTACTGCACGCTTGACGACGACCGAGAAACAGCGGTATAGAGAACTTTACAAAGCGGAGGACGCCCAGATGATGCAATGGACAGAGCGGGTAAGGAACGAGGGACGGCAAGAGATGCTGGCGAGACCTGCTGGCCACGCGCTTTGGTCGAGTGGACGAACCCACGAAAGCCTCATCATGAGTACCGCCGACGACGAAACCCTGAGCGCTGGACACGAAACGTGCTCACCGCCCAGACGCTGGAAGAAGTCTTCCGGGTTCAGTAAGGGAACATCAGCCAGCAATCTGGCGGTATCAGGGCAGCCCTCAACCCCTGCCCTGCCGCAAAGCCAAGCCAAAGCCAAGCCAGTAAGCCAAAAACAGATTATCAACCCCAAACAGGAACCTGAACGAGGCTGATCCGTGCGCTGCAGAAGGTGGACACGGTGGTGGTTCAGGACTGCTGGCGGCGACGCTTCCACGCGCTGGGCCGACATCGTTCTGCCCGCCATCACCACGGTGGAGCGCAACGACATTTTCCTCGGGTGGCACCACAACATCAACAAGTTCACGCGATGAAGCAGGTCGTCGCTCCCGTGGGCGAAGCGCTGGACGATTTCGAGATCTTCCGGCGGCTGGCCGAGCTGTGCGGCGTGGGCTGAGGCTTCACCGAAGGGATGGAGCAGATGGATTATGTCGAGGCTGCCTACGAGAAAAGTTCGGCCGCGAAGATCATGCCCTTCGAGGAGTTCTGGGAGAAAGAGCGCGGTCACGCTTCCCACGCCGGAAGCGGCCACAGCTGGGTTCGGCACGGTGACTTCCGTGCCGATCCGGTGAAGAATCCGCTGCACACCCTCGGGCCGCATCGAGATGTATTCAGCCACCATCGAGAAAGATGAATCTGCCGGACTGCCCGCCGATGCCCAAGTGGCTGGAGCCGGGCGAGTATCTGGGCAATGCGAAGGAGGGTCAGGTGCACGTGGTCAGCCCGCACCAGCGTACGCGACTGCACTCGCAGATGCGCAACGCCGAGCCGCTAGCGCAAGACCTATGCGGTGCAGACCCGCGAGCCGCTGCTCATCAAAACTCAGGACGCCGAAGCGCGGCATCACGACGGCGATCTGGTGGAGCTGTACAACGAGCGGGGTGTCCAACGTTCTCGACGGCCTGGGAGCATCTGGCTCCTGGCCCACTGCCTGTCGGCAACAGGCGTATCAGTCGTTTCCTGACGGAAGGGATTGAACAACCGAGCGCCCGTGCCTGAAATCCCGAATGTTGCGTTACCAGAACAAGGTCATGTCGCGCGGCTGTGGCGGCTATCCACGCATCGTGTATGGAATCAAGCAGATACATGGTCAGAATTCGACATCACGGTGTGATCCACTGACGGCCCGCTCCGGCGAGATCAAAATCGACGAGGCGGCCTCGGAATAGCCAATGGCCTCTGCAATGGAGCGCGACTTTCCGAGCAGCCTCGGTATTCCTCATAACTCATCAGAACCTGGTCGTTGCGCCCTTCGTCGTAATGAATACCGGAGAGGCCTGGCAAGCGATCTGGCCTCCGCCAGCTTTTCCTGGAACTCCTGGGCTGTCATGCGTCCACTCATAAGCAACCTCTACCAATGGATTTACTTTGATCAAGATACTACATGACCCATCCCCCTTCAAGAGAGGCAGGCTCCTGCTCCCTAAGCAGGCATGCCATGAAAGAGATTGAGGGTTTTGCGCCTCTAATAAAATCAGTAGCTTGCCAACGCAAACAATCCGGCGAACTTACGGTCTGCACGACAATGGCACACACCCGTAACCGGATCGGCTGGCAGAACTCCCGGCGTATCGGAGCGAAGAGACCGCAACAAGACCGCATCATGTCATCACAAGAAACCGGCATGGGGCACGATGGCATGGGCGCCCCACCCGGCCCGGAGGGCCTCATTCCCCAGGACGAGGCGTTTTCCAGTGGGCCATTGCTGACGCATTATCTGCAGCATCTGCTGTGGTGGTTCCGCGAAGGGGTGGAGCCGGTAATGGCAGTGGACGGCCACGCCGGGCGTGCCAACGTCGGGCACGAAGACGCCCTGGCTGCGAGGGGCACATCGAGGGTTCAGGTTTTCGAGGCGGCATTCTGGCCGCCGATGCCACGGGTTCGCTGGGCCCTGCCCTACCGGTCGCGCTATGAGGAACATCACTACGCTCCCCTGTGGCCCTCACGCTGAAGATGGTGGCGGCATGAGCTGGACGGACCTGCGCGGGCATGAGGCATCATCACCCGGGGGTTCAGGAGCTGTGGTTCCAGACCGGCATGATGGAATGGCAGCACCTGCACGATCCATGCCGGACCGTGGTCCTACTGCCATGTGTCGATGCAGGCGCCCGTTCTGGGCGGCTGGCTGGCCGATGATGTGCTGGCCGACGATGCCCGCCGGCTGCTGGAGCAATGTCTGCAGCCGCGCCCCGAGGGCACAGGGGCCATCCGCATCACGCAGTCTGCCCGACGCCATGCTGCAGCCCACGCAGCAGCTGCACGCGCTGCTGTCCACGCCCGGCATGCTGATGGCCGTGCCGCTGGCGCAGCAACTTCAGGTGGAGGGGCTGGTGCTTTGATGCTGCTGGGCCAATAGCTGGGCGCTGCCGCCGCAGCCCTGAAGCGCCGGCAGGGGCAGTGGCGACGTGCGGTGGATGACGCCATCGACATCATCCAGGCGAATACGGCACCGAACTTTCCGTCAGCAAACTGGCCTGGCGGGTGGGCACGCAACGAATGCTATCTGAAAGCAGGGCTTCCAGGAGCGGCTGGGCATGGGCGTGGCCACCTTTCTGCGGCTTCAGCGGATGAAGGTGGCGCTGGCAGCCCTGCTGGAGGAAGCCGGCATTCGGTGAGAGAAAGTGCCCGTATATGAGCTACAGAAGCCTGGGGCATTTCCGCAGGCCTTCCGTGCCGTGCATGGCACACCTGCCCTCGCAGGTGCGCGGACGAGGTCGCATGAGCCTCGATCCAGGGATCCTCTGAACAAGTCCCCGCGGCCGTCGCATCCCCTAGCAAGCGGGCGCATGACGGCGTTGTCAGAGGGCTGCCAGCTTCATGCGGTTTACTAAAACATAAATAAAATCAGCGCTTGCCGCAACGCCACCACGCCTCGACGAGGAAACTCTCCGCTCAAAGAAGCCCCTGATCCGGAAGCCTCCTGAGCGCCCACGGCATGCTGAAAGCATCCCCATGCGCCTGATGATGACCATCAAGACCGGGAATCACGCGGGTCGATTAAACTGCCCTGTCCGTCTGGAGCCTGTCCAGCGGAATTCGATCTCCTCATCAGCGGTGCCGGTCCGCCGTGGTCTTTTGTCTGGCGCGTGCCCTGGCGGATGCAGGCCTCACGCATCGGTCTGGTGGAGCAGCAGCCGGAAGAGGCGCTGCGCGAGGCAGCCTTCGATGAGTCGCGAGATCGCACTCACGCAGCACTCGGCCTCCCTCATGCCGTGAGCTGGGCCTGTGGAAACGCATGCAGGACGTGGACGGCGCGGCCTTCTCGCCCGCTGCGCGATGCCCGCGTGTTCAACGGTTCCTCCCCTTCGCCATGCTCATCGCCACACGCTGACCAATCGCGGCGAGCTGGGCTGGCTGGTGTCAACCATCACATCACGCCGCGCTGCCTATGCCGGGTGAAGGCCGCGGCCGAGGAGCACGGCGCATCACGCTGATGACGGGCCAGCCATCACGCGCGATGCTGGCGCAAGGCGAAAGGCGAGATGACCGAGGTGCTGCTGGCCGATGGCACCACGCACCGCGCGCGCGCCTGCTGGTGGCGGCCGACAGCCGTTTCTCGCCCACGCGCCGCGCCATGGGCGTGGGGGCCAGCATGCCGACTTCGGTCGCACCATGCTGGTGTGCCAGATGACGCGAAGTGCCACAGCCACGTGGCCTGGGAGTGGTTCGACTATGGCGAACGCTGGCGCTGCTGCCCGCGAGACGATGACCCGGTGACGGGCGAGCACCGTGCCTCACGGTGCTCACGTTACACACCAGCGCATCGGCCGCTGCTGACCATGGACAGAGGGCCGCCTTCGGCGAGGAGATGTCCCGTCGCTACCATGGCCGGCTGGGCCGCATGAGCTCACCAGCACGCGCCACAGCTATCCGCTGGTGGGCGTGATGCGCACCGACTGGTGTCGCGCCGCTTTGCCTGCGTGGGCGATGCAGCAGTGGGCATGCACCGGTCACGGCACACGGCTTCAACTTCGGCCTGCTCAGCATCGACACGCTGGCCGAAGAGCTGCGCAGAGCCCACGCCCTCCGGCAAGGACATTGGCAGCCCCGACCTGCTGGCACGCTATGAGCGTCGGCACATGCTGGCCACGCGGCCGCTGTGAGTCACAGAGCTCATTGCCACCCTCTACACCACCGAGGCGGCGCCCGCCAAGCTGCTGCGCAATGCCGCGCTGCATCTGGGTCAGCGCCCACGCCCTTCCGCAAGCTGGTGGCGGCTTGCGACAGGCTCACTGTAAGACCAGGCTTTCCGGCCTTGCGCCTGCCCCTCCAGCGCAGGCGCAAGCGGTCTTCCGGAACGCCACCCCAGAACGCTCAACCCCACAATGAAACGGGCCCCGGGCAACCATGTTGCTCGGGGCCGTTTGTTCAACAGGCAGTGGAGCCGTCGGTGACAGCCGCCGGAACCACCTCCGCACTTGTCACAGCTGGAACAGGAACCGCCATCTGCCGTCTTCTTCTTGAAGACGAACTTGCCGCAAGTACGTAGATCACAGCGGCCGGGACGATGAGTCCGACAATGATGTTCTGGATGTCCATTACGAGATCCTCGAAGTGATCCTGGTAGACCACCATCGCGAAGAAGTAGGCCAGACCAGCAGACCGAAGGCGATGAGCGCCGTGGTCTTCGGCGGATGGATCTCGCGCCGGATGACTGCCAGGGTTGATGCGCACATGGGCGCATAGATGTACCAGGCCAGGGAAGGCAAAGGCTGTGGGCAGACCCCAGCTGTTATGCACGATGGGGATGAGCGCATTGCTGACGGCATCTTCAGACACCGGCACCGACCGCATAGACGGTACCCAGGCGGCCACCACCGCTTCACGGGCGGCGATGCCCGGGATCATGGCGATGCACATCTGCCAGGTGAAGTCAGCAGGGGCGAGAGATGGGGCAGGTAGTGGCTCAGCATGCCAGCCAGACTGTGAGTCGATGCGCCGCACCGGTGGCGCCCTCGGGGCGGACGGAAGCTGGTCGCACCCACAGCACCACGCTTACCGAGAAGATCACCGTGACCGGCCCGCACCAGAAATGCCTTCACACGGTCCCCTGAGCTGGTGATGATGTGTTTGAAATTGGGCATGCGGAAGGTGGGCGGCTCCATCAGCAGCAGGAACTGCTGCACGTTGCCTGCTGCGTGCCATCCATTTGAGCACCCAGCGGTGATCGCCGCCGACGGGATGCCGGCCAGATACAGCGCAAACAGCGTGAGGCCTGCAGGTTGAACACGCCCCCACCGTCCTGGTTGGGGATGACGGCCCGCGATGATCAGTGCACAGATGGGCGGAACGGGCCGAGCAGGTGAGCATCGGCGCAATGGCAATGGTGACGGCACGCTCGCGCGGATCCTGGATGGTGCGGGCCGACACGACGACCGGCACGGCAGCAAACAGCTGGAGACTAGCGGATGAAGGCCCTTCCGAGAGGCCGAGTGCGCGACAGCAGGGTTGTCGAGCAGAAAGGCCGCACGCGACAGGTGAGCCGAGTCTTCGAGCAGCAGGATGAAGGCAAAGAGAATGGGTCTGCGGCAGGAACACCAGCACACTGCCGGTGCCGAGCAATCACGCCGTTGACCAGCGGGTCAGACAGCAGCCCTGTGGCAGCGTGCGTCCCACCCATTCGCCCAGCGAATCGAAAGAGCCCCTGGATGCTGTCCGCGACCGGCTGCGCCCGAGGTGTGACGGCCTGAAGAGACCAGCAGCAGGATGGTGAGCAGGGGACCAGCATGCCCCAGAACGGATGCATGACGATGTTGTCGAGCGTGCGGTGCCAGGGGCGGCAGCTTCAGTTCGGTCTGCACCACCTGCGCAGGATCGTCTCGACCTGTTCGTACAGGGCATTGCTGTCGAAGCGCCTCAGTTTGCGTTCGGCCTCGACCGGGTCAGTTTGGCTGCATGACCGCGGGGCAGCGCCAGCGCCGCGGTTTCGACGAGCCATGACGCCGCTTTTGCTGATGGCCACGGTTTCGAGCACGGTAGCGCCCAGCAGTTCGCCGAAGTTTTTTCGCGTCGATCTTCGGGCCACGGGGCGGGCCACGTCGCTGAGGTTGAGCGAAGATGACCATGGGCAGGCCGAGGGTTTTTCAGCTCCAGCATCATGCGCAGCGTCGTAGCGCCAGGTTGGTGGCGTCGGCCACGGCGATGATGTCGTCGGACAAACCCCGTCCTTGCCCAGCAGCACGTCATGACCACCGCCTCGTCGAGGGCTGGTGGTGCGCAGGCTGTAGGTGCTAACGCAGAGTCGATGAGGGCGCACCTCACGGTCGCTGATGAAAACGACGCTCGCGCCGGTCCCCGGTGACGCCGGCATAGTTGGCCACCTTGGCATGGCGCCGGTCGGGCACATTGAAGAGGACGGTCTTGCCACAGTTGGGCGCCCCAGCGTTGCAAAGGTGGCAGCCTTGCCGCGGCTGGGCTGAGCAGCCGTGTCCAGATGGACGGGCTGCGCCAGGCTGGCGGAGGATACTCTCGGCCATGATCAGCGGACACCCGGCATGGGTTGAAGAAAGAAAAGAGTGTGGCCATGCCCATGCGGCAGCGACCCAGCAGAGGATCTTGGCGGCCTCGGGTTCGCGCAGGGCAAACTGCGACTGGTTGCCCAGGCGCACGGCAAGACCGCGCCGCATGCCGCGGTAGCAACGACCATCAGCGGGACGCCATCCGGAAAATCCGAGGTCAGCCAGGCGGCGGCCACCCGTGGGGTCCAGGTCGCCAAAACCGGGTTGGGCACAATGATACTCGATGTGCACATGCGCCCTTTGTGAAACTTGGATGAGGAAGCGTGGTCGTCGCGGATCTGGATCCGTTGATCCGTTCTTGTTAACTGGCGCAAGAGGCTTCTCGTTTCCTCTTCTGGGAAAACACACTAATGCAAACAGGATCAAGCCGTTCAGTTCGAAACCGGCCTCACTTTTACCCCACAGCCGACCTTTCAAGAAAGACTGATAATGCCTATCAGATATTATTTTTGGAGACAATCACGCACCATTTGCATGACATGGATCAAAATGGGAAGCTGTCGATTTTTCGTAGCTTATTAACATGTAAATCATGGACCAGCACAGCCCCGCCAAGGCAGGGCTACGGACAACCCGATCGATGCTGTGGGGTCGGTGCAGCTCGCCACTGCGGCGTTTCTGGATGAGAGTCGGGTCTCGGTCACGACGATGTTGGACGGACAGCAGCAGCGCGATGAGGGTTGGGCACCGCCATCGGGCGTTGAACCGTCAGCCGCCGCCCAGACCAGGCGAGATTGACACGGCCCCAGCAGCACCGTCACGACGTAGATGACGCGATAGATGGGCACCACTGCCTCGCAGGTGGGAGGGCGCATACTCGCCGTAGTAGCACCAGCCCAGGATGGTGGAATGGGCGAAGACCAGGCCGGTGACCAGCCAACCACCGGGCCCAGGGAGCAGGTCGTTGAAGGTGTGGGAGTGAGTGCCGCCCCATATGTCGCCACTGGTGGCGTAGAGACTGATGACCAGCACGATGCCGGTGATGCTGCAGACGACCAGGGTGTCGAGGAAGGTACCGTCGTGGAGACCAGCGCCTGCCGGCGAGATGGTCCGTCTTGGCTGCGGCGGCGGCAATGGGCGCCGATCCCGTGCCGGACTCGTTGGAGAAGACGCCGCGCGCGCACCGCAGCGGATGGCGGTACGCGCGCCGCCACCACGGCATCAGCCCGGGCCGAACGGCAGATGAGTTCCAGCCGGACAGACTGTCGTAGTGCGGGAAGATGTGGCAACCCCCACCACGTAGACGATGGCCGCGAACGGCACGATGAACGGGTGTGCCGGGAAATGCTCTGGATGCGCCCAGCACCACGACGGCGGTCGGACCGTCAGCGCCACCCGGTGATCAGGGATCGACGTGAAGCTGGCCTGGATGGCCTGGGCCACCGGGTTGGCCTGCACCGAGCTGCGATGCCGAAGAAGCCAGCACGCCGACAGGGCAAACAGCATGGCAATCACTTGATGTTCAGGCCCGCGCTCGATGTAGTACATAGGGGCCGCCGCTCATCTCACCTTGTCGTTGGTGATGCGGTGCCGACGGCCAGCGCGGCCTCGCCGTACTTGGTGGCCATGCCGAAGAGGCGGTGATCCGCATCCGAAGACGGCGCCGGGGCCGCCGGAGACGATGATGGCGACGCCGGCAATGTTGCCGGTACCGATGGTGACCGAGGCGCGGTCATCAGCGCGAAGTGGCTGATGTCGCCCTCGTGATCCTTCTCGTGTTCGCAGGGGGCGAAGGCCTGCTTCAGCGCCATGGGCAGCATGTGAACCTGCAGGAAGGCAGGCGAAACGACAGATAGATGGCGGTGCCGCCCAACGCAGGATGAGCAGAGGAGCCCCGAGACGTATCGCCCAGCCATTCAAGAGTGCTGCAGAGTGCCTCCCACGGGTTTGCGCTCTGTGTGAGTGTGTTCTGGCGAGGGTGCCTCACGCCCTGCTCGGGAAAGCGCCCTGCCCTGCAGAATGATACGACTCCCGCACCAGGGCAAGAGTTTGAACAATTTTGCCGGGCGCTTTGCTGCCAGCGCGGTGACCCGTCCGGATTGGTGATTGCCCTAGGACACGACGTTGCCCTCGGTAGACCATGCCCAGCGTCCCCACCAGCAGACAACCAGGGCACGGTGACAATGAGCGCCGGGAGGGGTCCGGCACTGGCTCGGCCCGGCGGTTCATCTCTGCAGGAGGTACACCATGTGCACGATGATCTGGGACACCCAGACCCATGATGATCAGGGCGGTGCAGCCACCGTGTCCTCGAGGCGTCGGTCATCACCAGCCCGAAGGGGATGAGGGTGGGGATGATGGCAGGAGGAAATGATGTTGGGGCCCATCCGCGACGCGAGGAAGCTGCCCCAAGGGTCAGAAGCAGGCGGTGCCGACCTGCCGCCGCAGGGGCTGGAATGCCGAGGCGCTCGCGAGCAGGGATCCCGATCAGGTGGACGAGGAGAACACGACTTGTCAGACCACGCCCGGGAGATGCCAGAACAGGGTCAGACACCGGATGCGGCGCCAGTTGGCGGGGATGAGGCCATGCTGACCGACCTGCACCAACAGGGTGATCAACCAGACCAGGCCAGCGACGTGCAGCCACATGGATGCCCACCAGCGCGAAGAACGCGGACAGGAAGGCGCTGCGCTGGGCGGCCTTCGCTCCGATCGTGGTTGAACGCGTGGATCGATGCGGGAAGGTCAGGCCGAACAGGCCCCGGTCGAGACCAACCAGCCGAGCGTGGCTACTTCTCGCTGTCCTGCATGGCCACGACGCCATGGCCACCGAAGGACGCGCACGGCAACGGGGCCGTGCTCAGCGCCACAAGCTTCGGGTCAAAGATGTGTCGCCCGGAGAAGCCGGTCGCGTAGTTTCGGCCCAGGACGGCATGAAGCGGCAAAGGGCGGGCGAGAAACCGTCACCGATCGAGGCCGAAGCCGGGCGTGTCCGTTCCCGAAATGCGCTTCCGTCAGGTGGAACTGGCGGGCACGGTTCGGCCGGTCCCTGGCGGGGACAGAGGGCTGCAGCGCTCATGTCAGAGGTGCGAATTCGGATCATGGACGAGGGGCGGATCATGGACGGGCAGACGCTCCAGACGTGATGACGTGCCGAAGCCGGGTCCAGCCTGCCTCGGTGCGCTCGACCTGGGCTGCCGTGATGGGAATGCCCTTATGGCTGAATGCATGGGCGATGATGATAACGGCACGCTGAGCTTGCACCGGCCAGCAGCCACATCTGCCAGATCGTACAGAAGCCAAAGACCGCGCCGAAGTGCGGCGATGGTGAAACCGACCTGTGTTCTTCGGCGTAGGGATGGAAATGAATCCGCCGGTGGACCGCACGCCGTTACTTCATGTCCCACCAGGCATCAATGCATGCACGACCAGGGTGAACGCGAAGTTGTAGTCCGGCGGCGGCGGGCGGTGGACCATTCCAGCGTGCGGGCATCCCAGGGGTCGCCGGTCTCGTCGCGCAACGCAGGCGCCGGATGACTGTACCAGCTGAACGTGAGGGACGGATGCCCGCCAGGATCAGATTCCCAGCACCACTGGCGATGAGGGCCGACCTGCAGCATTTGGATCGTCAGCATTAACATGCGGTGGAATGCCCGCGAGGGCCCAGCATGTAGGCGGCGTGAGGGGCGAGCCCGATGCCGAGAACCCACGCAGAACGAGGCCTGCCCCAGAACGGGATGAGCTGATAGCCGAGGCCTTGAACCAGTGCCGGCCATCGGGGCGTGGACCACGCACCCCAGGGCTGGTGGAAGAGGCCGTGACGAGAACTGTCGTTACGGCACATCGTTGGCCGGCCACGGCAAGCTGTACCCAGCCGGGCCTGCCACGACAAAGATGGTCGAAAGCCAGAGCACCCGTCATGGGCACCTCGACGTTATTTCATTTTGGTGAACCCAGTTGGACCACCGTAAGCCCCCGATGGGGATGGCGAAGATCGGCGTCGAGAGACCAAGGAAGGTATCGACTCGGGCTCCGGCACCCAGGGCGGGAGGTGGAGCAACATTTCAGGACGGCCAGGGTGACGCTGGGTATTCCACCATGGCGATTGTGGCGAAGGCGCTTACCGCTGAAGGTGTGTGATCTCGGAGAAGATGCCGAACGCGGGCAGCATCAGCACGCAGACCTCAGGACGGGCGGATGAGGGTTCGCCAGATCGTGGCGTTGCCGCCAGATCGTTCGTGAAGAAGTGGGTGCCGGCGAAACGGTCCGCGCCAGCAGGAACAGCGACCATGAACACCGGAAGATGGCGATGATCGGCACGTTGGCGCACTAGGGCGCCCCAGGTGAAAACGACCTTCCTTGAGGCCCATGCCGAGGCCTTTTTGTCTTCACGAAGGGGTGACGATGAGGTTGATGGCCGACAGCGTGGTCCCGCCCGGCGATCAGCAGCGCCACGTGATGGTCCACCCACGTCGGACTGAACTCGATGCCCGAGGCAGCGAATGCGCGAGCCATCAACCTGGAGAACCCACCGACAAACGGCGAGGCTGCGGCGCGCCGAGCTCGTAAGCAGGTTGCTTAGAAACGGAAGGCTGTGCCCCGGGCGCCGATCTGCAGCGGCACGAGGTGGTTCATGAAGCCCGTGATGAGCGGCATGGCCACGAAAAGTATGATCACGCCGTGGGCTGTGAGATCTGGCCGTGGTGATGCGATGACGGGTAGCCAGGCCGTCGCCAGCGGGCAGGGGCATGCTGCAAACAACATCGGCGCCCGGCAACCAGGCAGCAACATGACGAGGCCGGCACGATGTACATGAGGCCGACGCGTGATCGGCACTGGTGACCCATGTGGCGCCCGGCGATCCCCACATCCCACAGTAAGCATGCCCCCACCAGGCCAGGAACCCCAGGGCAACGGCGACGAAGAGGGCAAACAGGATAAGCTCATGAAGAAATGGCCTCCCAGGACAAACGGCCCAGCAAGAGTTTGACGGTGGCCGATTGCATCGAACATCGCGATCTTTACCAGGTTGCCCGGCGCCCGGGCGACGCCTGGGAGATCGAGAAGTACGAGCCGCCAGGAAACCGCCGGCGGCCAGTACGAGTACCGCGGTTACGTGGCGGGGAAGCAGGGACTGCGTGCACAGCCGGTGGCGCACGCGGGCTTCGGCAGAGGCAGCGGGCTGTGAGCCTGCGCATGTCGGTGGCGTGCATCATCGACGTGCTGACGCCTCGGACACGTGTGGAGCGAAAGACCGTGATCTCGCCCCCGGTGGCTCGGCTGGTTGATGGTCTCTCGCGAGACCACCCATCGACGCTGAGGCGACCGCAGACTGCCGCAAGCGTCGTTGGCCATGATCATGTCGCCGTACACATCCGGTCTTCCCTCGACGCAGCGCAGGCCGGATGCGCGCTGGTACAGGTCCGGGAGCGACGCTGGCGCATTCACGCGCACGTTCTCGTTGACGCTGGGCCGGGCCGCGAGGCGTCGGCGCGTGAGCGGATCTCGGTACCGCTGCGACGCACCTTCTCGACCCAGGCGGTGTGGGCCTCGCCCGTCCAGCCCCAGAAGCCGGAACTGCATGCCCGCAAAGCCGGCTCCCGGAATGAGGGCCCGAGCGCGCGCATACGGGTGCCGGGCTGGCTGATTGACGACCGCATCAAGCTGACTCTCCGTGCCCGGCAGGACGCGAACCGTGCGGCCCAGCGCGGGGGACGTGGAAGGAGTTCGCATCACCGACGAGGCCGTCGGCCTGAAGTGGATCTGAGGACGGCGGACCGGCACGGCCGGCATCGTGCTGACCGCAAAGCGATGCCTTCCCAGGGTAGATGAAGAGCCACTGCCCAGTCGAGCGCCACCACCCGCACCTCCAGCGGCCTCGACGCGCGCCGGCATGGGCGGCATGGTGCGCATGGGTCTTTGCCAGCGGGCGGACGGGACCGAACGCATGGGCGCGCTGCGAAGTGAAGACGACGTGTGACCAGCGCAACGACGATGACAGCGGAACGGTCCTGTGGGCGATCCGCGGCCAGGGGCGCGGCGGGCGTCTGGGGCGCCGGTGGCGGGACATTGCCAGCCCGGTAGCGCCAGGCGAGGAACAGCACCAGGCCGATGATTTCGGGCACGGTGACTCAGCAGCAGCCTGGCTGCGCCAGGCGCAGAAGTGCCCCTGCCGGGCTGGACCTACGTGGCCGGAGACGCCTCAGGCGCGCGAGCAGGCTGGTGCGGGCAGCCAGGCCTGCAATATTGACAGCAGAACGTAACGTGCGGCAGCAGGCGGTGAGCGGTGTCTTGCGAGGAATGGTCTCTGAAGCGCCAGCAGAAGGCGAGCCCGCTTCATCGACGCGACTGGCTCCTCACCAAGTGGACGGCGGGAGTATGAAACGACACAGCGCGCAGACAGCACGGGCCTTCCTGCTCGGCGACAACGCGCAACGTCGCGAACATGCAGCCCGGCAGCGAGGCGACTCATCGTAAAATGCCGGCGAGACGACCGCTACCGATGACGGCGGTGAGGGGATACTGGGGCCTTCATGCTCCGGGCGTGAACCGGATACCATGGCGCAATGATAGCGACCTCCGCCGGTATCACGCTCAAACTGAGCACCGCCTGACCCTCCGGGAAACCGAGTGACAGACATGATGATCAATCATGCGTCGTCTGGTGCCGACGGCGAGCGCCAGGCCGACATCGCCGTCGACGAACTGCCACGTGCTGGCGCAGCGAGGGATTCGCCTGGATTGCGCGAAGCGACCCTGGTACCGACGAGGATCCTGATGCTGCAGTGAGATCCTGGACCTCGCCTGAGCTGACGGCGGTGGAGGACACGCTGCACGGCGGCCAGCGCAAGGTCGAAAGGGAATACGACCGGGATGCTGTTCGTCACGATGAAGGCTGGCACGAGCAGCGATGTGACGGCATGAGGATCCATTACCGGCGATCTTTACATCTCTGGTCAATCCACGCTTCGTGCTGCTCCATCCGGCAACGATGGCCCGGCATGGCTTCTCCGGATGTGCGGGCCCAGGCCGAACGCGCGAGTGGAGCTGCTGCAGCAGGGTCCGATCTTCGTGCTGTATGCGCTGACCGACGGTGGCGGTGACCTCGTTTCCATCCCCATCGTGGACGATCTGAGTGAGCAGCTGGAGTCGTCGAGACCGAGATCTTCCGCGAGCAGCGCCCATGCGCGAGATGATGCTGCGGCTGCATCTACGATGAGCTGCGGACGTGACGGAGCTTTCGGCTGCGGTGCCGGCCGTGCGCGAGCGAGCTCTTTCCTGCGGCTGTGCACCAGCCGCGCTACCCGACGGGCGGCGGGGGCTTCAGGACTCACTTTCCGCGACGTGCACGACCACCTGCAGCGCATCACGCTGTCACTGGACGTACGCGGACGGCATCCCTGATGGCCATGCGGGTGAAACGTAATGTGACTGACTGCCTGGGAGCAGAGCGGCGGTGGTAGGTAGCTGAGCGGCATGGGCGGCGTCTTCGCGAGTGATGATGACCGACGCTGGCCGTCTGCCCAAAAGGGAACTTCGAGTCTCATGCCGAGCGAAAGCGGAAGATATGGGCTCGTCCGGTGGCGCTGCATGCTGATGGCGGCCATCGGACTGATCCTGTATCGCCGCTTCCGCACGTCGAGTTGGCCAGAAAAGCAGCCGCCATCCCGGCATCAGGAATCTGGATACAGCGAGCCTGCGCACGGCAACGCCTGGGCGAAGGCAAGAATGGCCTGGCGCGCCCTGACAGTCGGGGAAAGATCGAGGAGGATCAGAACGCCGGGACGATGGCGCCGCGCTTCTCTTCGATGAACTTCTTGGTCTCGGGCGAGCGCGGCAGCCTTCATCAGCTTAGCGATGGCCGGCGACTCGGCGTTGTCCGGACGCCGTTGACGATGTTGGCGTAGAAGTCGGCCCTTCCAGCAGCAGGGCGTCACGGGTGAGCTGCAGGCCGGCGGCCAGCGCGTAGTTGGTGCTGGATCAGCGCCAGGTCGTCGCATCCAGCGCGCGCGGCAGGGAAAGAGCGGGCGATCCAGTCTCGCGGAACTCATCGGCAATGGGGGTTCTCGGCCGGCTGGGCGCGAGGTGGACAGTGGATGTTGGTCCGGATCCTTCGAGCTGACGAGGATGCCTGGCTGCAGTGCAGCAGCAGCAGCGCACGGCCCGCCGTTGGACGGATCGACGGCACGACGGTGGCGCCGTCCTGCAGATCGTTCCAGGCTCTTGATCTGACGCGAGCTACAGGCCGAAGGGCCCGGCGCGCTGCGGCTTCGGGCTCGGGCTCGATGTTGGTCTTGCGTTCGCTTGTTGAAGGAATCCAGGTACGGGCGATGCAGGTGCGAATTGGCGTCAACCGCCCTTGGTCGACCGCAAGGCCTGGATGGGCCGCACTGTAGTCGTTGGAAGACGCTGGAACTCGAAGCCCACGCCTTCGGCGGCTGGGTTTGACGAAGTCCAGTGACATGCCTCGGCAGTGCGGAACCGGGGTGGCGGCCACGCTGAGGGAATCTCGGCCTGGACGCCGGCAGCGGCCAGGAAAAGCTTACGGCAACTGCGGTCAAGCGGCGGGCAAGCGTCTCGATCATCAGCGGGTTCCAGTGGGTAGATCGGAGAGGCGGACGGCGGGCTGCTACCGGTACGCATGTTCGTGCGGTCTTTGTTGCGTCTCTTCCTCATCCTGATAGTGACGGCTCTCGAGCTACGTCAAGCATTCTCGGTCATGATCATGCACGTGCACTAAAATGATCTCAGGGCGTGATGGACAAGATTGAGGCGATGTCCACTTTCCTACGTGGCCGTGGTGGAAGCTTCGGCAGCCTCGCGAAGGCGATGTCGGTGCTGGGGCATCCGGAAGGCGGCGGTCCTGGGCGGCATGTGGGCCGAGCTGGAGCAGCTTCCTGGAAACGCGTCTGCTGCAGCGCACCACGCGGCGCCTTTCACTCACGGTCGAGGGCCAGCGCGCCGGCGCTGAGCGCTGTGAAGTGCTGGCGGCGGCGGTGCAGGAGGCCGAGGTCTGAGATCCGCCCGCGCAGCGGCGCACGACTTTGGCGGCGCTGCGGATCTGCGTGCGCCGTACTCGTCTCGGCATCCTGCATCTGGCGCCGCTGTGGTCCACCTTTCCTGTCTGAGAAACCCTGCAGGGTACGGCGGCTGGACATCGTGCTGTCCGGACCGATGGTCGATCTGGTGGAGGGCGCTGCTGACATGGCGGTGCGGATCGGCGTGCGACCGATTCCTGGCGCTCGTCAAAGCCGCGGCTGGCCTGCACACGGCCCATCCTGCGCCACCCTCACCTATCTGGAACGGCACGCACCCCGCTAGCTGCTGAAAGGATCTGGCCCACCATCGGGCGCATCGTTCATACGACTATTCCGGCCCGTGCGCGGTGAATGGAGCTTCGAGGGGCCCGACGGGCGCCGGAGCAGTCTGGAGCGAAACCCTGATTGTTCGCCAACAACGGCGACACCTGCCTGCGTGTGGCGCACGGATCATCAGGCATCTCGCTGGCGGAATCTACGGATTCACGAGCACCTGCGGCGGGCGAGCTGGCGCCGAAGCTCCTGCCACCGCAATACAACACGGGCGAGCGCAACATCGACGCGCTCGTACCCTACCTGCAAGCTGCCGCTTCCATTGGCGCCGGCTGGTGGACTTGCTGGCCGCTGCGCTGGGGCGGCTGGTGGTGCCCGCGCGCGAGGAGCCAGCGAGCGGCGCAACCTGCGGCCGCCCTCGACTTCTCAGCCGATCTCCTGACGCCACTTGCGCCTGCCCAGTCGATGTGGGCCCGACGGGCTAGGTTGTTGCTGTCGGCTGTCGGGCACCATTTTCAGCGACAGGAGGGGTCCTGTTTGACGTGGCGCCTGGGCCTGGCCCGTGGTCTAGCAGCTTGCTGCCTACACGTAGGCGCGTCCACTCGACAGATGCGTCGTCCACCCTGCCGTCCAGGATCTCCAGCCCTTCTTTCCAGGCGGCGGCGCCCAGCGCGACCGGGCAGACCTACCGAAGCGGCCCCTCGGTGATGGGCGCGCGGGCTGCGCAGGTAAAGCCCGGCGGCGAGGAAGTCCAGGATGGCCTCGACATCTCGCTCTGGCCTGCAGCTGGCTGCCGTCCAGCCTCTGAACGCATCGACATAGACTGCATCCCCACCCCGGCGCGTGCGCACGCCGCCAGAAGACATCGCGCAGGTTGCGGGTGGTGAGCGCTCGATCGCAGCAGCACGCCTCTCTGCTGACCAGCGCGGCGCCAGGGTCTGGCCCAGCGCGAAAGCGCGGCCGGGTTCGCCCAGGACGGCATGGAGATCTGTACGCACGGGCACCTGCGGCCTCCGGGCGGCAGGTGGGTGCATGAGAGCACCAGGCGCCGTGGTCCCAGGCTGCTCCGTGTTCAGGCGCACGGTCACACGCGCACGCCAGGATCTCGGCGCGCCAGACGCGCCACTTCCATGGTGCGCCAGGCGCCGGATAACGCGCAGGCGGTAGAGTCTGTTCGGGAAAACCTGCCGAAGTCGCGAGATGGTCTCGGGCAGGCCGGGCCGTATGGTCTGAGGCCCTCAAGAAAGTCACCGCCGACCAGCGCGACAGCACGAGCCCGTAGCGCACAGCGGCGGCGGTAGCGGCGCCCCAGCCTCGGTCGGCTTGGCGGACCTGCACTTGCTGCGTACGGCGGGAAACATCGAGGATCCGTAGCGGACGAAATCGAGGCTGGGCAGCGGTGCGTTTCTGGAGCACGGAGGCACCTGACGTCCGGGTGCTGCCTGCGGTATGGAAGAAGCGTCCATGTGGCTGCTCGTGGCCGGTCAGCCAGGCAAAAGCGCGCGCACGTCAGTGCAGCGCTGACGACCCAGGTCGGCGCGAACGTCGCGCCAGCGGCGCGCGCGGTCTCGAGCGCCGCAGGAGATGCGAAGCCGTAGCGCCAGACCGTTGGCCAACCGAGTAAGTGAACGGCAGCCAGCGTCGTGATGACAGCCGGCACCGTTCGCGCCGCTGGCCAGTCCAGGATCGGCCAGTCGCGCACCATCAGGCAGGCCATTGAACATCAGCGGTGGGGCGGTGTGGGCATAGGGCGGCACCGTACGGCGGCCAGCGGGCAGAAGAAGAGCGCGCAGCAGGAAGAGTGTGGCCACGCAGGAGCGCTGCCAGGCCCAGGCGACTGCCGGTCTGCACGCCGGCAGCGCTTCCACGGTGGCGGTGGCACTGAGGCGCCCAGTAATCGAGCTGGCCACGATGGCGGTGCTGGTCGGCCATCAGCGCGACGCAGACGACGGTCCTGATCCGGGCGCGGGATTGCCCACATACAGACTGGCGCGACGTACTACGCCCATCAGCGTGCCGGTGGCGCTGAACAGCCCTGACCAGGAAACAGCACGGCACCACGCTGGTCGGAGAGTCTGCCGTGGGCCAGCGTGCCTGATGTCGAGGAGGAACGTGCTGATGGAGCTGGAATGACATCACGCCCCGGAAGCTACCTACCAGGGAAGGAGACAGCGCTGACTACGAGAATGCTGATGAGTTGTACTGGAGCCCGTCACTTCTGTGTAATCAAGCGCCACGATGAGGAAATAGTCAGCCAGCCAGCAGCACGGGAATGGAGTGCATGTCGCCCATGTGACCAGGGTCTTGGGCGAAGCCAGCACCACGATGCTGGCGCTGCTGAGGCTGATGAGGCTAAAAAGAGCCCTATGCCAGTTGAGGTGCCGGCCCGCGCGGTCTGCGGAATGCCGGTGATGAGCAGCGAGCGCAGCCCCCAGCGCGAGATGAGCAGGAACAGGCAGCCTGACAGGAACACTGGCGCCCAGCGCCGCCCCGCCAGCTGTAGCCCATGGAGCCCACCACGGTGCAGGGCGGGCGAGGGCGTTGAGGCCCGCGCCCGGGGCGACCGCAATGGGACAGCTGGGCGGAGCGCCAAGACGATCGTGCCCAGCGCCGCTACCACGCAGGTGGCCATGAATACTGCATCCCCGCATCCTGCCGCAGATGGTCGAAGGATGAACAGTGATGAAGCATCGCCGAAGGTGGCATATGCAATGGGTGGATCTATTCCTGACTGAGGTGCCGCAATGCCCAGTCAGCGGTTCCGTCTGAAGAGGGTATGGGGGTTCCATCGCGGATTAGCGGCCTGAATGCGCGCTGGAGCCACCGGAATGCGGATCGATGACCTGACAATGGTCCTGCGCCTGCCGGGCAGGCAGAAGGTAAAGTTGATAGGAAGACGGAAGGTGCTGCCACGCGGTGCGGCCCGCAGCAGGCGGAAAGATAGCCGAAAGCCACACTCGTGGCGGCAGTCCCTGACGTACGCAGGCTGGCACAAGGCTGGCCTGGTCTGGTACGCAAGCGCTGCGTCTATGTTGCGCCCTGCCGGCAGCCGCCTGAAGCGGGAAGCCGGGCAGGGTGGCTGCAATGGCTGACGTCGATCACTCCGGCTGCGGTACGGCCAGCGGCGTTTCGCGCACCGCGTGGTCTTGCGGGCTGTCCTGGATGGTCTCGACGCTTGAGCGCAGCGTCCATCTTACTTTGCTGTCGAGCAGCGTGTAGTGATCTTGGAACCTGCGGCCTTCCTTCGGCCTGATGGGTGGCACCAGCCCAGGTCACGCTGGTACTTATGGGTTGTAGGAGGCTGGTTCCGGCCCAGGCCTGGGCCACATAGCCCTGCTTCCGGTGTCGGTGTTCTTCCAGAGCGAGAACGCGGCAGCTGGGTTGACGTTAGCCAGGCTCACAGCCCGGCTGGCTGGCGGCGCCAGCAGCACGGCCGGTGTGTTGCCGTCCGCATCGCCATACGGGAAGATGTTGTGACGGTCCTTGCCATAGCTGCTGGTAATGCGATAGTCTCGCCAGTAGCCAGATCCCGCTTGCATAGCTGCTGGCTGGCGAGACTCGCGCACCGGCGCGGCAACTTCGCATCCTTTCCAGCAGCGGGCGCGCCGAAGCTGGGCGTGATAGGAGCGCCTGGTACTCCCTTCGGATAGTCGCCCGGGGCTGGGTGAGCCACGCGCACGGTGTGCCTGGCACAGCGTTCCAACACCGACTACGTAATCGACCTCTGAAGGCTGCCTGCTCGCGCAGCAGCCTCTTGTAAGTGGATGTAGGCGCTTCGTCGACGCTCAGCGTACCACCTCTGGAGGCGGGATGTTATGCACAGGGCCATGCAGCGGCCAGCAGCGTGCCATCGGTGTCCTTACCCCTGCGGATCACCATTCATAACTGCAGCGGGTGACCAGGCCCGTTAGTTTCCAGCCAGCCCAGGGCCATTGGTGGCCTGCCAAATATGATTGAAGGACGGGTTGACCACTTCCTCGATTGGCATCGCTTGGTTTCAGCCGCATACCAGGCCACCGCCTGCAGCAATGCTCCATGCTGCGGGGTGGGCACGCTGACGGCATCTCATGGCTGCGTCGGACTGGACCAGCATGAATTCCTGCTGTGGTCCGCCATGCAAAGGTCTTCGTGGTGACGGTGAAGGCTTGGCGTCTTCTACCCCAGCGACTTGCCAAGATGGTTTGATTATAGGCGCCTTGCTGGCATCCAGCAGGACATGATCCTGGCAAGGCGGGGCTGGCGGCCAGCATGAAATGCCTGTACGCCCAGAGTGATGGGTGAGGTCTTGCAGAGTCTTTGACCCTGATCGACAGCAGGAAACTGGCCCAATACGGCCGACAGAAAACTGTTACTTTAGTTTAATTTCCGTCCTGCGCTGCGAGCTGACCCTACGCCTCGTCTGCCTTTCGCCTGGAACGACTGCACGCGGCCATGGCTGCATCGTCCAGCCAGACGCGGAACGCCCGGCCTGTGGCCCGCAGCTGTAGCCGCATTGCCGATATCGGTCGTAATGCGCTATCCAGCAGCACGCCCCTACGGCGGCCAGTTCGCGCCGCAGGGCCCCTCCAGTCTTATAGCCCACCTGCAGCCCAGCACCACTTGGCGAATGATGGCACCCGCTCGCCTACGGTGCCGTGGCCACCGTCGGCGTAGGCGCGCACCACAGCCCTCCGCCCCCAACTCTGATGCTGGCGCACCACGGTACAGCACACCTCCACGGCGATGACGCAGCACGCCCAGCATGGGCCGGCTGGCGGTACTTACCTGGGTTGTCATCGATCATGGCTGACCGCCCGCCGGCCAGCAGGGTCGGCAGGATATGGACGGCCCCGGGATGCAGCGCCTCTAGGTGCCACCTCGGCAGGGCCCCTGGCCCGTCCAGCCACGGGCATCACCACCCAGGAAACGGCTTCTTGATCAGCAGTTCAGATTCACCGGCCCGGCCAGCGCGTCGCCGCACTCCATCGTCCCTTCCCTGAACTCTGGTCCGACAAGCGATGCATCTACAAATAGCAACCAACACGCCCCATCTGCAAAAGAACATCTGCGTTGGCTGTCATTGATCGGTCAGACACGCTTTGGGCTTTGACTTCGCCGTGGATCCGTCATCCGCACCCCGCGATGGCCACCTCCTGATGCGCCTCTGACTCAGCTTGCCTGCCCTGTCGATGGTCAGCCTGCTGGCTGGCTGCTGTGCCACACCGGCATCAACTCCTGATGACCCCTTACGCCCCTAAGGTACGGAGGGCTGCGGAGCCTGCCCAGATGCCTGGCACGGCGAGCAGTCTGGAATGGACGCTGCACCCGGCAAGTCGGAAACCGTGCGTGGTGACGGCAAAACCTGACTGGGCCGCCGCCCGAAACGCCCCCGGCACCCGCCACCGCGAGCAGCAGCTGATCCATGTGGATCACGCCACCTGCGTGGAGCACAAGCCGACAAGCCTACCCATTTCACCGCCACTATCTGCGAGGGTGTGCGGGCTACCAGCGGCGCCTGCGATCCAGGAACTGGGCTGCATTCGCGCGAAGGCGCCCATCGCGCCCGCCAACGGCTGCGCGGCTAAGCAAGCAGCGCGAGTACCACAGCTGACGGCAGCCACTGGCACGGCGCGCCAAGGATCCTACCAGCTCGCCAGTCGGGCGTTCTCCCACCCAGCGTATCTTACTTGACGGGGTGCCCAGCACTTCGTGGTGGAGGGGCCGATCTACGTTGGGCAATTGACCCGCACCGCTGATCCCTTTCCTGAGGGGGCCCGTACGGCAAAGCGACACGCCCTGCCGTGATCGGCGCGGCCGCGGGTGATCCGTAATCCTCTGACACGCTTCCTCTATACTTGAGCGGGATCCGGTTTCACCTGGTCTGGTGCCTGTACCCGCCTCGTACTTCATGGACATCATGCCCAATCTCGGCTGCTGGGGCCCCGCTGGAACAACCTGTCCCCTTGCTCGTGTGGGCAACGGCAAGTCGCTGCTCAACAAAAGTGCAGGCCGTTCTCATCTCGTGGGCGGTGTACTGGTGCTTCCTACGACATCCCCTGCCGGGTCATGTTCAATATCCTTGATGTGTTCGTGGTGCCATCCTGTGGGTTCACTGGAGGCCCTGCATATCACTGTCACTGCACCTATCGTTGGTGCCGATTGCCGCCGCGTGCCAAGGAACTATAGGCCCTTGCCGGCTTTGGCTGACCTGATCATCTACATCTCTTTCGGCGGCTTCCCGCGCTGGCCACTGCGCGACGTCCAGAAGTCAGACCGCAAGATCGCCCTGTGGCTGATCCGCCGTCGCGTGGCAATACGCTGCGGTGTCGGCGCTGGCACCCCTACGTCACCGCCTTCCTGTCGATGATCAGCACACCGCCACTACGGCCAGATGCCGCGCCGTACGGCAGCATGATGCCGCACCTGGACCTCTGAAAAGGACTGCAAGATCTCTTTGTCTCGTGCTGCTGGCAATTGCCTACGTCCAGCGTGGGCGGTCTGGTCGCTGCGGGTTCACCCAACGCCATCGCGGCCAAGGCACTGGGCCTGGATTTCCGCGGCTGGGATGAACTACGGCCTGCCCGCGATGCTGGCGCTGATGCCGCTGGTGCCTTCTCATGTACGTGGTGCTGCGTCCTGACTTCAGCCGCAAGGTGGAGGTCGAAGTGGCGAGCTGGAATCTGATTCCTGAACTCATGCGTCTGTTTTACGCTGCTGGTGTTCATCGTCACGGCCATTGCCTGGATCCTGGGCGCCCAGATCAAGAGCACCTTCCGGTACTCGACATTCTTGACACTGCGGTGGTGGCACCGCCGCCGTCACCGTGGTAGCGTTGCCCGCCACCTGGGCGGATGTAGCCGCCAACACTGATCAGCGCTGCTGTTCGCGGTGGCGGCATCGCGCCCAGCAGCCTGCTCGATGTCCGCGCCCCGCTGGTCCTGGCCAGGCGCCACCTCGCAGTCTGTCACCACGCACCCGTTCACGTCATCCTGGCGGTGGCCGTGCGTTCATCATCATGCTGGACCGAGTTCACCAGCAACACGGCCTCGGGCTGCCCTGCCGAAGTTCCCGTGTTCAGCATCGCCACCAGCCCAACCCGCCCAAGGAAGCGCTGGTCATAGGATCGGCACGGCCCTGTACTTCATGCTGCTGCATTACGCCGCCCAACGCCACCGTAGTTCGGCAATCGGGCCCCTTTACTCAAGCAGCGCGCGGAGATGATGCAGGGCACGCTGCTCCAACGCCGTGTATCATCCTGGCTGCCGCTGTGGGCCTACTTCTTCCCCAACTTGAGTATCCTGGCGCGTCGGTCATCCGGCTGATGCCTGAACTGGCGGCAGCTGCAATACGCCGCCGCCACGATGATACCGTCCAGAATGAAAGGCCGTTGCAACCAGATTGCACAGCCCTCGTAAATAAGGTCCAGCTGGAGACTCAGGCTGAGCCTCTACTGCATCCGGTCTGAACCCGCCCGGAGATGCTGCGCCGCCAGGCTGTGCATGCCCCTGCGCGCCCAAGGGGCCAGCCCTTGCCTGAAATCGCTCAGGTGATGACGCGGCCGCGGCACCATGTCCACGACCCTTATCGTCGTCGTCCTCGTCATCGGCCTTTCATCGCTGCCGATGCCAGCTTTTCAGGCGCTGCCTCGGTTTACATCCAGTGCCGTGAAGTCACGTGTCCTTCGACGTGCGCGATCGGCCAAAGCTCCACCTGCGCCACGCATTGAATTCCCGCTGGTCGATGTCCCTACCGATGCATGGTCACGCAGCGACCGCATTCGGGGTCGGCCAGTGGTCCACGCCCTGCCGCTCCATCCGGCCGTTGGCTCTGGGGAGAGGTCAAAGCCTCAGGTAGTGGCATTCCATGCTACTGGCTGACTGTAGGCCCGGCTGCGTCCTTCCTGGCGCCGGTCTCTGGCCCCGTGGCCTGATCACTTGTGCGGTCGTCACCGGCCGGTGCTGCGTCGTCTATGTCGCCATCTCTGTCATTCCTGCTGTTCACCATCCAGCAACATAGCTCTTACATCACGAAGACGCTCACGCGCCCCACATTCCTCGATTCTGGCGCAGCTGACTGGTCTGGTAAGCGGATGCCGCTCGGCCCAGGCCGCCGGTAATGCAACTACCCAGCCCGCCCCGCCCGCCTGGCAGCGCACGGATGGTGATAAGGTTTGCCGTCGCGCTGCGCCGGTGGATGACGGCCAGCCGCAGACATAGATCCGCTGCCATTGCGCCGCGAATTCCAGCGCACGCACCTCTGAGCCCGCGCCCGGGGCCAGCACAACAGCGGCGCAGTTCCGGCGCCCATGGCTGATAAGCCTGGCAGGTCCGCATTGGCCAGAATAAAGCCCTGCTGACGCGCGTTGTCGGGCGATGAAGGAACCGATCTCACGGATGCGGGCCGCCCAGATCAGGCTCGGGCTTGCAACTCTGACGGGTGGGCCGTCCGTGCAGCCCGGCACGCCAGTTCCCTGTCCGGAAGAGGCTGGTGGTCCGACTCGGTTTGCGCCGCGACGGTCTGTCTTAAACGGTGGTGCCTGGTTCCCGCGGTTTCAGCTCGCGCAGTAGCCAGCAGGCCACCCGGCCACCCCATGGTTGCGCTGATCATCCATCCGGTAGCGTTCCACCAGGATGGCTGATGGTGATCCTGCGCCACCGGCGCCTTGCCCGCGACCCAGCAGGTCGGGAGGATGCCTCGCAGGCCGAGCCTTGCAGCCCAGCGGCCTGATGCTGAATCGTCGAACACCGACTGCATGGCGGCCAGGCCACAAGCGCGAGCGACCGGCCGCCGGTCGACGCGCAGACTCCGGGTGACTGGCCAGCATCCGCGTCAGTGCCACGCACAGGTCCTCCAGCAGCGAGGAGCCCTTCTGCGATGGCTGGCGGCTGAAATTGGCGCTGACCAGCCAGCAGCGCCTTGGCTGCGCCCGACGTACTCCACCGGGCGTACCGCCAGCCCAGAAGCCGCCTGAAGCCGCATATGTGCCAAAGGCTCGCCGCAGTGCAGCGCCTTGCATGGCCGCCTTGGTGACTGGCAGCCGCTGCTGGAACTGCTGCGTGAGGGCCACGCAGCCAATCCGCACCGACTGGCGCTGTCGGGGCCGCCTTTCTGTCCACCCTGATGATGCACCTGGTGGAACTGCTGACGTCTACCACCAGGCGCAGCTGATGGTCGAGCGGCAGGCCGTGAGCGGCTCCCCAGGTAGATAAGGGCTTCCTCGCGCCCGGCCACCACCTCGATGTGGGGCGCCCCAGCGCCGCGCTCTGCCTCCTCTTCAGGAAGGCGCCGATGTTGCGCCACCTGAAGGCGTTGGTACACCGCCCGGAAGGCTCTTAAACCCAGGCTTCCAGCCGCCTGGCAAAGCGCCCCAGCGCTCTGCAGCGTTTTGCTGGCGCGCCTCGACAGCCTTCCGACCGCTGGTCCAGCCGGCGCCCAGCCGACCGCTTCCTTTGATCTGGTCGAGGATGCGTAGCTGGGGACCGCTGAGGATTGGCCGATCTCGGGCCGTAGCAGCATGGAAACTGCTGGAACTTAGTCAACGGCAGCTAGCCGTTTCGCGTGGCAGGAATCGCTTATCGAATCATTCTCTTGATTGACTGACCGGCATCTCCAAACAAAACGGCTGCTAAGTACAGGATAATTCCAAGCCCGACATCATCCTGATGTTTCCCGCCTGAGCGTAACAGGACTGAAAAGGCGACTCCTGACGGCGCCCGGGGTCAGCATCCGCCAAGCCGGCAGGCGGCTGGTTAAACCGCGGCAACCGAGGATCCCGCGAACGACACCGCCACTCCCCTGCTCGCTTTGGACCGCGCGAGGCAGCATCACCGCCTTCAACCGCGCGTGCTGGCGCTGGCCCGATAACTGCAAGCCCCCTGCCGAGCGGCTGCGCGACATCACCATCTACGTCTGCAGCAACCTCGACGAGGCTGTTCGAGATCCGCGTGGCGAGCTCGGAAGTGAAAGTCGCCTGAAGCAACACTTCACAATATGGCCAGCGGCACGCGCACATGGCATCGCCACCTGGCCGCCAGCGCCCGCGGGAGCTGCGGTCGAGCGCCAGACCAGGTGCTGCGCGAAGGGACATCCTGCCTGCGCGCTGGAAGCCGAAGGCGTGCGAGGGTCTTCCTTTCCCGCCCGGTGGGAGTCGACGCCCTGCGCAACTGGGCTATATCAGGTCTTCATGAGCGAGATCGAGCCACCGCTCACATCGCCCTGGACCCGACGCATCCGTCCGCGGCGCGACCCAGCAGAGACTGGCCCAACTTCGCCGCCACGAGCTGGACGGCCGCGGATGCCTTCGGTCACGCCGCGAGGCCGCTCATCGTGCGGGCGCCGCGCGCGCCTGCCATCGCCCTCTTGGCAAGCGCTGAGTGGCAGGCGCGCCGCACGGCATCGCGCCAGCTGTCGTCCATCACCGAGCGGCTTCCAAGTGAACGAAGGCCGTTCCGGGCTCTACGTTCGTACGCTGCAGTGCCTCGTTCCGGCCTCTCCACTGCGCAACAGCGACCTGTTCGTGGACGAGGAGAAATGACCAACCCGCGCAGCGCCCGGCGACGAGGCTGGCCAGCGCCCTAAGAGGGCCCGCCAGCGTGCGGCTGGAAATGAGACCGCCGACATCTCAGCACAGCGGCCGGGCGCCTGCGCAAAGGAAATCTCGACCTGAACGAAGAGGACTGCTACCGGGTCCGCGGCCTCGGTCAACCTGGGGCGCTATGCTGCAAGATCATCGAGCGTCCGGGCGCCTGACCCTGCTACTCTCCCGCCGTCTCACTGCTTGCAGCCCACCGCCCTGCAGGCGACGACCTGTTCAGCGTGATTGCTGCAGCGGCGACGCCGCTGCACCACTGCGAGTGCTTCAGCGGTGAAGGACTTCCTGCGCAGCGCCGCACGCGAGCCACGCAGGTCGTGCCCATCGTGGCAGATCATCCACCGCGCGGCGCTGACCTCCGGCGCTGATGGGATCTGCTGAGTGGAAGCCGCGCGCCGGCCAGAAGTCTGCGTCGTGCTGGGCTTCGATGGCCCGCCTCGACGAAGGCGAGACCAACATCAACTGGGCCGCCAAGCTGTGAAAGTGGGCGCGCGTGGTCTATGGCGTGGTGGGCCAAGCAAGACCCATGCCGCCAAGCTGGCCCTGGTGCTGCGACGCGAGCGCCGACGGGCTGTACGTCGCTAGCCCGCCTCGGGCACGGGTGCTACCACGGCGCACGGCGCGCCTGGCATGAGGACTTCTGATCTTCACGCGCAGCGAGGAACGCTGCGCCGATGCGCGAGAATCTGCTCGCCATGACGGGTCTGGGCACCGCCGGCGCCTGAAGGCACCGCTGCAGGCACCCTTCCGGCTGCATGGTACGCGCCGCTGCGCCAAACCGTCAGCGCGCGAGACCCGAAGCCGCCCAGGCCGGCCGCAGCATGCGCATCATCGCCAGACAGAATGCGCTGCTGGAAGAGCTGCATCATCGAGGCGCTGTATGCGATCCAGCTGCGCCGGCGTGCAGATCGACCTGATCGTGCGCGGCGTCTGCGCGCTGCGCCCGGCATCCTGGGTCTCTCCGAGAACATCCGCGCTCACCTCGGTGGTGACGCTTCCCGGAGCACAGCCAGCATCTACCACTTCTGGGCAGACGGCGAGGAAAAAGCTCATGGCGCCTCGGCCGACTGGATGGGGCGCAACTTCTTCCGCCGCGGTCGAAGTGGCCTTCCCGCGAAGCTGACGCCACCCTCAAGCGCCGCGCGTCATCGAGGGATGACTGCAGACTACCCGCGCCCGGACACGGCCGCGGAAGATGGACAGCAACGGCGACTACCACGTCGGCGGGCGAGCTCGCTCCGCCTGAGCACGACGCCCAGCAGCGGCTGCCGCAGCCTCACCACCCAGGGGAAGCTGGTGTCCGATCGGAGAGCGCCCATCCCGAGGCGCAGGGCATCCGCAGGTGTCTCCAGCCGACGACCGCTGGCGCGGGCGCCCTCTGTCTCTCCTCAACGACCGGCAGCAGCGGGCAGCCCTCCTCCAGGACTTCCCGCGAAGGGCGAGCCCGGATATTGGATAGGTGAAAGCCGCATCATTCGCTGGACGGCGAACACCCCAGGAGACACTCACGCATGAAGCTTCTCTGGCGACGAGCCTGCTGCAGACCCGCTGCCTGATCGATGGTCAGTGGCGGACGCCGACAGCGGCAAGACCATCGCCGTCACCAGTTAACCCGGCCGCGGCGAGACCATACCGCCACGACGCGCCCGACATGGGCGCCGCCGAGACCTCGCCGCGCCATCGACGCCGCGCGAGCCGCCCGCGCCGCCTGGCAGAAGACGACCGCCAAAGCGGCGTGCCGCCATCACTGCGCCGCGTCTCGAGCGCTGATCACCGGAGCACACCGACGACCTGGCCGTCATCCTCAGCACCGAAACAGGGCGTAGCCGCTGGCCGGAGGCCTGCGTGAGACTTCGCCCCAGCGGCGCCAGCGCGTGAGTGGTGTATGCCAAGAGGCTGGCGCATCTACGGCGACGTCATCCTCCAACAACAGCGGCCAGCGCGTGCGTCGCTGAAGCAGCCTTATCGGCGTGTGCGCCGCCATCACGCCCTGGAACTTCCCCAACGCGATGATCACGGCAAGGCTGGCGCCAGCCCTGGCCGCCGGCTACCGCTTCGTCATCCGTCCGGCCTCAGCAGACCCTGCTGTCAGCACTGGCCATTGGCGAGGCTGGCCCAGCGCGCCGGCGTTCCGCCCGGCGTCTTCAACGTGCTCACTGGCAGCTTCGCGCGCCATCGGCGGCGAACTCACCGGTAATCGACACGGTGAAGAAATCGCGCGGCTCCACTGGCGGTCGCTCTGCTGCTGGCCTGCAGTGCGCCGGCAACCGTCAAGAAAGGTGTCGATGAGCGGGCGGCAACGCGCCTTCATCGTCTCGACGACGCTGACCTGGATGCGGCCGTCACCGGCGCACTTATTTCAAGTTCTCACAACGCGGCCAGGACTTGCGTCTGCGCCAACCGGCTGTGCGAGCCGGCATCCGGCTACCGCTTTGTCGAGAAGTCTCACCGCTGCCCTGGCTGAACTGGAAGGTGGGCAACGGCCTGGACGCTGGCGTCACCTTCGCCGCTGATCGACGAAAGTGCCTATCGCTGGCAGGTGCAGGAGCATCGCTGACGCCGTCGAAAAAGGCGGCAAGGTGGTGGCTGGGACGGCAAAGCCCCATGCCCTGGGCGGCCTGTTCTTGCAGCCCACCATCGTCAGCCACGTGCGCAGCAGGCCCGTGTGGTCGCGAAGAGACCTTCGGTCCGCTGGGCTTCCTCCGCTTGAGACCGAAAGAAGAAGTGGTGCGCTGGGCCAATGACACCGAATTCGGTCTGGCTGCCCATTTCTACACCCGCGACCTGGGCCGCAGCATCCGCGTAGCCGAGGCGCTGGACTACAGGCATGGTGGCCAGTCAACCCGGCATCCTGTCCAACGAGGCCGCCCTCCGGCGGCGTGCCAAGCAGTCCGGCCTGTGAGGGTTCCAAATACGGCATCGAGGACTATGGTGGAACGAGCCGCTGGGCGGCATCGACGCCGACGCCCTGGCTGCTTCCGGAGGGCAGGCCCTTGGCCTGCACGCCTCAAAGCATCAGGATATCCCCACCCGCCTCGGCCCGGCCATGTTGCTGAGGCGGCAGAATGAAAAGTCGGGCTAGACTGCACGAGTCCGGGCGGCATCCTGCCCCTGAACTCACCCACCGCCACCGCTGATCACCCCCACATCCCACCAACGTCGATGTCGTCGTCCGTGCCGCATCGTCGGCGTCAGCGCTGCACTGTCCCTGCAGGCGCAGGGCAAACAGGTCTGCCTGCTGGACCGACAGGAACCCGCCACGGCACCAGCTCTGGCAACGCCGGGCTCATCGAGCGCGCCAGCCTGGTGCCTCACGCCTTCCCGCGTCAGGCCTGGCGAACTGCTGCGCCACGCCAGCAACCGTCAGAGTGCGCTGCGCCTGCAATGGGGCGCACTGCCTGCATGCTGGCTGGCTGTGGCGCACCTGGCGGAATCACGCCCCGCCTGGCTACAGGCCACTGAGGACATGCGTCCACTTATCGAGCCGTGCGTGGCCGAGCACCAGCCGCTCATCAGCGCGGCCAACCTTGCACGACATCGTCCGCGACGGCGGCTGGATCGAACTGGCGCCAGAAAGCCTTTGCCGAACTGTCGCGCCAGGCGCAGGACGACGCCTCGCCGCTGGGGGCTGAACATCGAGGTGTCGCCCGACAACGCCCTGCGCGCCTGCCTGCCCGGCCTGCGCGCGGCGGCATCGCCGCGCATCCACTGGCAGGATCCTGACCGGTGCAGCCACCCGTGCGGCTGGTGGAAGGCTACGGGGCTGTTTCCGCTCGCGCGGTGGCCAGTTCATCCACGCCGCGAGCATGGCGCTGCAACAGGCTCGAGCAAGCGTGGCGCCTGCCGCTGCCCGACAGCACTGAGCTGCATGCCAGCGACGTCGTGTGCACTGGGCGCCGACACGGCCACCCTGGCCCGAACTCGCTTCCGGCTCTGGCCGCCGCTGCGCCCCCAAGCGCGAGCATACCACCTGCATTTCCGCATCGACGACGCGCCCGGCCCCGTCCTCCCCGTCTGCGACCGGGACCTCGCTTCGTGCTGGCCGAAAATGAACGACGCGTGCGCCTGACCACCGGTGTGGAACTGGCCCGCCTGACCGCACCGCCCAACGACAGCCAGGCCCGCCAGGGCCACCCGCATCGCCCGCCAGTTCTGGCCCCTTGGCGAAGAAGTGGAAAGTCAGCCCTGGATGGGACGGCGCCCGTGCACGCCCGACATGCGCCCCATCATCGGCCCGGCACCGCACCACCGCGGCCTGTGGTTCGACGTGGGCCACGCCCACCACGGCCTCACGCTGGGGCCCGTCAGCGGTCGCCTGCTGGCCGAGCTGATGACCGGCCAGCAGCCATTCACCGACCCATCACCCTTCTTGCGGTGCGCTTCCTCTGAATCACTTCCCTGCTCCCGCCGGGGTCAGGGCCACGGCCCGCCTATGCACCCGGGTCGTGTCATGATGCCCCCGGCAGATCCGATCCCCATCCCATTGCCACCACCATGAAACAGTTCGATGCCGAACAATGCCGGGCTGCCCTGCCCTTTCGCACCCTGATCCCCGCACTGCGCGAGGCCTTTGCCCAGGGCGCCACCGTGCCGCTGCGCCACACCCACGCCATCGAGAGCCAGGGCGTGCAGGGCACCACAGTCATGCCCGCCTGGGAACGAACAGGGCTTCTCCGGCGTGAAGACCATCAACATCTCCCGGAACGCGCCCAGGGGCTGCCTGGCCCGCACGCCACCACGCTGCGCTCTGGCAGCGCCACCACCGGCGTGCCGCTGGCCCTCATCGACGGTGACGCCATCGCCGCACGCCGCACCGCCGGCGCCACGCCCTGGGCGCCGACTTCCTGGCACGCAGGATGCCAAACGGCTTGCTCGTCGTCGGGGCAGGCCGCATCGCGGCACTGCTGCCTGCGGCCGAGCGCTGCAGCGACATCGATACATCGACATCTGGAACCTGCGCCCGGTGCGTGCCTGCCGTGCTGGCTGAGACCTGCGCAAGCAGGCGTGCCCAACGTCCATCCTGACGGCACCCCGCGTCGCTGAAGCCGCCGCCCGACAGGCCGACATCATCAGCCGCGCCACGCTCGCGGAAGAGCGCTCTCATCCAGGGCAGCTGGCTGCGGCCCGGCACCCACCTGGACCTGGTGGGCAGCTTCGCTTCCAACATGAACGAGGCCGCTGCTGACTGCTTCATCGGCAACGAGGTCTTCGTGGATACCGACAGCTCCCCACCAAGTCCCGGGCGACCTGCTCAAGGCCTTCGACACCGGCCGCTTCAGTGCCAGCGACATCCGCGCTGACCTGCAGGCCCCTGTGCCGTGGCCAGCACCCGGCCGCAGCAGCGACCGAGGCCATCACCGTCTTCAAGGCCGTGGGCAGCGGCGCCTGAAGACTTGACCGCGGCCGTGTGCTGGTCTCAAGTCCGCCTGAACCCGGACCGCTGCTGGAGCCCCATGACCGGACATCGCTCCCGGGCGACGCTGCCGTCCGGCCCCCTGCAGGCCAATTCGTTAAAATGGTTTGCTGTCTCTGACATCCCCGGGAAGGCCTGGCCGGAAAGCCCATGCCCGATGGCCGCCTCCCCGATGCCGCCTTTCGGCCCCTTCGGAACCCATGCCATGAAACTGCACCGCCTCGTGCCCTGCTGCCGCTGCTGCCAGCAGTCTTTCCGCTGGCAGCCTGCTCTGGGCCGCCAGCGCCCAGGCCGCCTGCAGCCCAGCCTGCGGACAATGCCGCCGACGCCCAGAGCTGCTGCAGCGACCTGAAGGAAGTGGAGCCGCCTGATGTGGTCATCCAGCGCGTGAGCGGTGCAGCGCGCGGTCTGGCACAGACTCACTCGGCCTTCACCGGCGCCTCGGGCCAGACACGCAGTCGAGGAACACTGCGTGTCCGCGGCGAGATCGAACCCCGCACCGGCGCCGATGGTCGCTACTACGGCACCCAGCCCGAGCTGCGCCTGCCCGCCCAGCTGGAAACCACAGTTCCTGTTCCAGGGGCGGCGGCGGCACCAATGACTTCGCGTGGCCGACGCCCTGGCCGCATCCCCCACCTGCGGGCAGCTCGGCCTTCGCCGGCGCTGCTGCGCGGCTATGCCGTGGTGAGTATGGACGGCGCCACCAGGGTCGTGACACCCTCTTCGGTGGGACCCAGCAGGCCTGACTGGATCTGGCCTACGCCCACCGGCAAGGTGGGTGGCCACCACCCGCCAGCTCATCCAGGCCATGTACCACAGCGCGCGCGAAGCGCAGCTTTCACTCATGCGGGCTGCCCAACGGCGGACGCGAGGGCATGATGGCCGCCGCGTGCGCTACCCGCTGCAGTTCGACGGCGTGGTGGCTGGCAACCTGGCTTCCGGCTCTCGCGCGCCGCCATTGCTCCAGTCGTGGACAACCAGCAGTTCCGGCGCCGCTCAATGAACAGGGCGAGCGGATCTTTGCCAACGCCCTCACCCAAAGGACCCTCGATGCCGTGGCAGCTGGCGTGCTGGAACGCTGCGACGCCCTGACGGCCTGAAGGACGGCCTGGTCAACGCCCTGGGAGCGATGCGACTTCAAGCCCCGGATGGTGGAAAAGGACATCAGGGCAAGGAGAAGGTAGCCCTGCTGGAAGCCGTCTCGGCGGCGCACGCACCAGCAAGGGTGAACCCCTCTACGCCAGCTGGCCGTGGGATGCCGCGCATCAACAGCGGCAACTGCGCGGCTGGAAACTAGCGACCCAGACCGCCACCCCCAACGCCCGCAACATCGTGCTGCGCGCCGCGTCGCCCCACTACTTCATGACGCCCTACCAGGCCGAATTCGACACCCTTGAGGTGAACTTCGACACCATCCTGCCGCTCACCCTGCAGACCGGCGCCCCTCAAACGACGCCGCTGGCCACCGACCTGACCACCTTCGGAGAGCGCGGCGGCAAGATGATCATCTTCGAGGGCGTCTCCGACCTTGCTTTTCTCGGCCAACGACCTGCGCGACTGGTACCCGGCAGCTGCAACACGACACCCCAGGCACCCAGGACTTCGCCCGCTCTCTCATGGTGCCCAGCATGACCCACTGCGGCGAGGGGCAATGCCCCTGACGACTTCTGACCCTGCCCACCGCCCTGGAGAACTGGGCCGAGAAGGGAGAGGCCCCGGCCAGCATCATCGCCCAGGGCCGCGCCTTCCCCGGCAAGACCCAGCCGCTGTGCCCGTGCCCGCAAGTGGCCACCTATCGCGGCGAAGGTGACGAGAACAGCGCCGAGAGCTTCAGCTGCCAATAAGCATCAGCCCATCCCCAGGGGCGGACGAAGGCCCCGAAAGCCGTGGCATGCGTCGGGCTCGATTCATTCTCGGCATGCCACCCCCGCGCAGTGCATGACCATCTTCACCGTGTGCATGATGGTGCACTGACCGCTCATTGCGATTGAGAATCCGCAATGACGGCAGCCCACAGGACGCGCAGCATGGGGCTTCCGCCAACCGATACAGGAGCCCCTCATGAGCAAGATCCTCAACCTGTCCGATGAAATCGCCCTGATCGATTCACCCGATTTCGAGCTGGGCAGGTACATCTATCTGGGGCCAGGTGCGAACGAAGATGGCGCCACCGCCGTGGTTTCGCGTTTGCCTACAAAGCCAATCTATGCCGCACGCAAGCTGAAGGAAAACCTGCAGGCGCTCAAGCCCAGCACAAAGATTGTGCAGTGCTACCCTGCGCAAGGTGCGTGTGGGCGAGACCGATGACCGCGGCAGGATCCCGCTGGATTGCTGACGCACGGATACCGCTGCAGCCGCTGGCGCCTTGACCACGACAGCACACGAAGACCCCAGAAACATGGGTCGAAGCCGTCACGCATTGCCCCAAAAACTCGGGCATCAGCGGAAATAGTTCCGCCTTTGACATCATCCAGCCATGGAGATTGCCGTGCTCCACCCAATCGCCACCGCTAGAATGCCCTGATCCCTTTCCCAGAGACGACGCCATGCACGCCGACGCCAATCCCTTTGCCGCCGCCGAGTTCGCTGGACAACCCAGAGCCGCGCTGCCCCTGCCTGCTGCTGCTGGATGTCTCCGGCTCCATGGCGGGAGGCAAGATCGAGGAACTCAACGCCGGCCTGAAGGCCTTCGAGGAAGAGCTGAAGTCCGACAGCCTCAGCGCCAAGCGCGTGGAAGTGGCCATCGTCACCTTCGGACCCGTGCTGGTCGCGCAGGACTTCACCAGCGCCAGCCAGTTCCAAGCCCCCCGGCTGCAGGCACAGGGCCTCACCCCCATGGGTCAGGCCATCGAGGAAGGCATCGAGCTACTGCGCCAGCGCAAGGCGCTGTACCGCCAGAGCGGCATCACCTACTACCGTCCGTGGATCTTCCTCATTACCGACGGCGCCCCCACCGACAGCTGGCGGCAGGCTGCGCAGGCTATTTCCAATGGCGAAGCACGCAAGGAATTCGCCTTCTATGCCGTGGGCGTGGACGACGCCGACATGGACCAGCCGCGCCAGCTGGCCGTGCGTGATCCCCTGAAACTTAAAGGCCTGGCCTTCCGTGAGCTGTTTGCTGGCTGTCCAGCTCGCTGAGTTCCGTCTCGCGCTCCAACCTCGAGCGACGCCGTGCCGCTGGAAAACCCCACCGGCCCGAAAGGCTGGGGCAGCATCGACTGAATCACCCGATCATCTGGGACCGCACACCCCAGCCCCTGATGGCCATGAAACACTGGTCCCGGATAGCGGCCTCCAGCACAGGTACTTCACATCCGAAGCACAACCTGCCACTGCAGGATGCCCAGGCCTGCGCTATTGTGCCCGTCAGCAGCGACAGCCAGACATGCGACGCAGAATGGTTCGTGGCCGTTGCATGTGACGGTGCCGGCAGCGCCAGCCACGGACAGCAGGGTGCCATCATCACTCTGCCGCACGATTCGCCAGGCTGCACGCCGCCACCTGGCGGCGGCATCAACACCCAGCGCATCATCCCTGCAAGAACCTCGGCTGACCGCATCCGCCCTGCCCTCGGCAGAAACCGCGCGGACATGGGCCGACGAAGCACGCCAGCGCATTCAAGCGGCCGCACAAAGACGCGGACTTTCTGCACGCGACTTTGCCTCGCACGCTGGTGCTGGCCCCGTCCAACGGACAGGAAAACGCTGGTGGCCCATATTGGTGATGGCGGGCTATCGTGGCACGCCTGGCCGACGGTGGAACCTGGCAGGCGCTTTCCTGGCCGGACCATGGCGAATACGCCTCCACCACGCGCTTTGTCACCGACGAGCCGCCCGCGCCCTGCGCACGAACATCACCCGACAGCCCATCGATGCACCGGCACTGTTTTCAGATGGCATAGAACGCATGGTGCTGGACATGGCCACGCAGACCCCATTTGCGCGGTTCTTCTCCACCAGTGGCCGCCCCACTGCCGAAAGAGCCGGGCAAGGCACACACCCTGTCTGGCCAGCTGAAAGCCCTACCTGAACAGCGAAGCCGTCAACAGCCGCACGGACGATGACAAGACGCTGGTGATGGCCGTGCTGCACCCAGAACCATCCGCCCAACACAAAACATAAGCTACCAAACAAGACAGACGCCATCACGAAGCTGCTTTTGCTGAAAGCCCCGGGCCCTGAGACATTGCAAAGATGCTCTTTCCCGGCGCAGAACACCACCCATCCAGAGACACCCCACCGCCCATGACCTCCCGTGCCGATCACGAGAAAGACCCTGCCTACGGCCTGCGAACTGCGTCTGGGCAGTGGGCGTCGACTGAAGCTGGGTGAACGGCTGGGCCGCGGCGGCGAAGGCAGCGTCTACGCTGCCGCCAACCGACGCAACCATGCGGTGAAGCTCTACAAGGCACCCGACAAGCCCCAACTGGCCAACAAGATTGTTGCCATGGTGGATGCAGGCCTGGCCCAACAATCGCCCTTTGCGGCCTTTCCCGTGGACGTGGTGCGCGGCGAAGACGGCGCCTTTGCCGGCTTCCTGATGAAAGCCGTGCGCGACCGTCGCCCCCTGCACGACCTGTACGCCCCCGGCGCGCGCAAGCAGCATTTTCCGGACATCGACTATCGCTTTCTGGCGCGCACCGCCACCAACATTGCACGCGCCGTCGCCTCCATCCACCACACCGGCTGCGTCATTGGTGACATCAACCCCTCCGGCATGCTGGTGGCAGACGACGCCACCGTCGCCCTGGTGGATGCCGACAGCTTCCAGTTCAGCCACGGCGGACAGCAGTTCCTGTGCGCCGTAGGTGTCCGGACTACACCCCACCCGAACTGCAGGGCCACTCCTTTCACGGCGTGGTGCGCACCCAGCAGCACGACGCCTTCGGCCTGGCTGTCATCCTCTTCCAGGTGCTGATGATGGGTCGCCACCCCTTCGATGGTGTCCCCGACACCGGCGAAGCCCCGCCCATGGGCGAGCGCATCCAGAAACGCCTCTACCCGCACATCCCGGAACGCCCCACCGGCATGAAGCCTCCACCCGGCCTGCCCGCCCTCACGGGAGTTTTCAGGCACACTGGCTGACCTGTTTGCCCGCGCCTTCACCGCCCAGGGGCAACACCCCACGCCCCCGATGCCCCTGCAATGGGTGACGGCGCTGGAGCACTTCGAGAAAAACCTGCGTCGCTGCCGCGCAGACCGCCGCCACCACTACCCCCGCGAATCCACGTCCTGCCCCTGGTGCCAGATGGAAGAACGACTGGGCAACCAACTTTTTCCGCGTCCGGGCCAAACCAGCCCCACTGCACACACCGCCCCTGCACCCGCCAACCTGGCCCAGCGTCGCTTCCGGAGCAAACGCCCCCGGCGCTTCATCATGGGCCTGGCAATCACCGCCGCCGTGGCGCTGGGCCTCTACCACCTGGCCGCCAGCTACCTGGCCAGCCTGTCACCCACCCAGATACTGGCCAACCAGGCCAAACAGCACCTCCCCACCTGGGTGACCGGCACCCACCAGAAACTGCAACCCACCCTGGACGCAGCGCGCCAGCACGGCCAGCACTGGGTCGACAGCGCCAAGGAGGCCATGCCGGACCTGTCCACGACCAGCAAGTGGACTGAAGGGACTCTGGCAGACAGAGACTCCGGACAACAACCAGCCCTCGGCGCACACACACGCAAGCAGCAGGACAGGACCGATGACACCACCCTGCCCACAAACCGGGGCCCCCGCACTGACCATCACCGACAAGGTCGTGGAAATGCAGCGCGTGCTGCGCCGCCAGGGCTACCCCTGTCCCCTGAATGGCAGCTTCGACGCCGCCACCCGACGCTACGCCGCCGACTACCTGACCAGCATCAGCGGCGAACCCACGCCGGAGAACCTGAGCGTGCGGGAGTTTTATTTGAGGTTTGAGGGGGTGAGGTAGGGTGGGTCTGAGCATGCATTAGCTAAGGCGACTCTATATGCTGCCTATGCGGCGTGTCACCTACATTGCTGGCGACAACTCTCTTGACCTTTTCCGAGCTACCTATACTGGCAGGCCACCAAGAAGTCGCGTGTACCGCAAACGCTTTTCTCTTCTGAGCTGCCTATACGGCAGGGTCACGTATGGGCACAGCTCGTCCGGACCAATCAGCGTTTCTGAGCTGCCTACACGGCAGGTCACGACATGGAGCCCTGATTTGCCAGCCATCCAGGCTTTTCTGAGCAGCCTCACACGGCAGGTCACGCGGACACCACGCGGAACCCTCTGGGGCGGGATTTCTGAGCTGCCTACACGGCAGGTCACGGAACCCCGTAGGGGTGCCCGGGGGGCGAATTTCTGAGCTGCCTACACGGCAGGTCACGATGGCAGAGGGTCTCATGGTTCCTGCTCCGATTTCTGAGCTGCCTACGCGGCAGGTCACAGGGCCGGAACGGTGGCGGGGGCGCTACCTTTTCTGAGCTGCCTATACGGCAGGTCACCCTGCCTGCTTTGGCCCGAACCATGGCTTCCTTTCTGAGCTGCCCTATACGGCAGGTCACCTTATGGGCGACAAAGAGATTGCTGCGGCTCTTTTTCTGAGCTGCCCTATACGGCAGGTCACGAGCGGTTCGATGGCATGACCCGCGACGATTTCATGAGCTGCCCTATACGGCAGGGTCACTGAATCGCTCCACGGTAAGCCTCGGCGTTTTCTTTCTGAGCTTCCTATACGGCAGGGTCACGAAGGTCACGCGATGCCATTCGGTACGCTCTTTTTCTGAGCTGCCTATACGGCAGGGTCACGGCTGCCACTGGATCAGCCAGCCGTCCCTTCTCTTTCTGAGCTGCTCATACGGCAGGGTCACGAAGTGACCATCCACCAGCCAATCAAGGTGCATTTCTGAGCTGCCCATACGGCGGGTCACTTCTCCCGCAGAGCTCACGACTTCCGTTCATTTCTGAGCTGCCCTATACGGCAGGTCACCCGGCAAACGACCTCTACGATCCCGAATGGAACTTTCTGAGCTGCCCATACGGCAGGGTCACGGAAGGAAGGCTGGGTGGAGCTGGCTTTGGTTTTCTGAGCTGCCTATACGGCAGGTCACGTTCGTGCGACATCGCCAAAAACTCCGCATCTTTTCTGAGCTGCCCTATACGGCAGGGTCACGATGCGCTGGGCGTCACCGTGCGCCGCCTGATTTTCTGAGCTGCCCATACGGCAGGGTCCGCAGCAGGGGTCATCCATGGGTTCTGTCAGTCATTTCTGAGCCGCCCATAGCGGCAGGTCACCAGAGGGCATCGATAGCGACATGAGGGGCGTCATTTCTGAGCTGCCCATACGGCAGGGTCACGACGGGCCTCAGGGCTGCCGCCTCCCGGGAATTTCTGAGCTGCCTATACGGCAGGGTCACTCATTCGTGAGCGCAGCCCACCTGGCGCGGACTTTTCTGAGCTGCCCATACGGCAGGGTCACCGGCATGGGGGCGCGCCCCATCCCCCCAGCTTTCTGAGCTGCCTATACGGCAGGTCACAGGTGCAGCGCGTGTGGCGGCCGCGTGCGCCTTTTCTGAGCTGCCTATACGGCAGGTCACCAGTCCTCGATGGCCGGCATGCCCTCCGAATTTTTCTGAGCTGCCTATACGGCAGGTCACCTGACAGCAACCATCTTGAAACCGTTCAGCCATTTCTGAGCTGCCTATACGGCAGGTCACGAGGTGCAGGAATGGCTGAATGACCCTGATCACTTTCTGAGCTGCCTATACGGCAGGTCACGCTAAAGGTAAACAACATTTGGTGTGCCGAAATTTTCTGAGCTGCCTATACGGCAGGTCACTGCCGTGAGCATCGTTGTTGGCGCATCCAGGATTTCTGAGCTGCCTATACGGCAGGGTCACAGTGGCTCGAGACGTGCGACAACGTGCTGTCTTTTTCTGAGCTGCCTATACGGCAGGTCACGTGACGATGAGGAAATCCAGGCCACGATGCCGTTTCTGAGCTGCCTATACGGCAGGTCACAACTCGATCAGTCAGGCTCAGAAGGCCTTCCTTTTCTGAGCTGCCTATACGGCGAGGTCACGCTTGTAGGCAATCTCACCCCGATCATGCGGCTTTTCTGAGCTGCCCATACGGCAGGTCACCAATCCCTGACGCCTCCGCCCCGCCTGCGGCGTTTCTGAGCTGCCTATACGGCAGGGTCACGCGGCCATGAAAAGCCACCGCCATCGGCCAGTTTTTCTGAGCTGCCTATACGGCAGGTCACCATCACCGCGTGACGGCGGGTCTGCACGCACATTTCTGAGCTGCCTATACGGCAGGTCACTCCGGTTCCCGGGCGAGACGCCCTTTCCTGCATTTCTGAGCTGCCTATACGGCAGGTCACGCCGGCATCGAGGCCGGCAGGCCTGCAGGAAATTTCTGAGCTGCCTATACGGCAGGTCACCACCGCGACGGCTGGACATTCCGTTTTTCGCTTTTCTGAGCTGCCTATACGGCAGGTCACTAGATGATAAACGATTCAAGTCATTGATTGTTAAAGAAATTACCCCCACATGCCTTGTTGAGGCAAACCTCTACGACACTCGTAAGTCGTTGATTTCTCGGGAGGCATGGAAGCCTCCCGAAAAAAGGGTCAGAACCAGGGGATGGAAGCTTGAGCGCTTAGCCCATAGCTATTGAAGCTCCCAGGAACTGGCTGAGTCAGGGGATCGCTCAGCGCCAGGAACATGCTGAACGCTTGTCCAGTGCTGGTGCTTCGCAAGCGGACATAAGGCAAATCCACCAGAACTTGCTTATCCGGCAAGAGGCGCTCCACTTCCTCGTCTGTGACGTCATGTCTTCTCTTGAAACGTCTACGAAGACGCTCGCCGTTGGTTTTGAACTGACGACGTTTCAAGCAACGATGCGCAGCCCCAGGAGGAACAGAACTGATGGACGCTATATTGACCATAGCATCCATTCCCATGACCCAGTCTGATTCCATCAACGCTTCCAGCGGGTCTTTTGCCCCCAGAAGGCGTACTGTATCTCCGAGCCCTCTTGGTCTCAGTGAATACCCAGGGAATCCTACAGCGATGTTGTCCGACCTCATACTCACCAGCTGACGATGTAGTCTGGAATACAATGCACGACACTAAGTGCGTTTGACTAAACTCCGGGTCGGGACGAACTTTTTAAGATCGATGAAATGACTGATCATGTCGGCGCTCTACGTCATTTCCTCACTATCACCAAAGACACCGCCCCGAATGATGGTTGCGATCACAAAATGCTGCTGCTCAACCCCGGGAACCTTGTCCTTCAAGACCCAGCCATCCAGAAGGCTGTAGAAGTCCATTTTATTTTTAGGTTGCCGATACGCCTTACCTTGCGTAGTGACAGACCCATAGGGCTCGACAGGAATGGGCCCAAGATCCTCGGCGCCCTCGTACCAATCATCGATGGTACGCAACGCATTTCCAATCTTCTGGGAGTGCATGGCAGCGACACGCCTCCCTGAGTGCTCAATCACATACAACGTCTTGCTTTTGTCCTTGCTCTTGTCAAGGATAAGTTCTTGCGAAGGGAAGACCTCCTGGCCAGAACCAACCTTGGCAAAGGCCTCCACTCTCAGCAACACATGAGCCTTCCCTATGAAACCATCATGGATAAGTTGCCCAAGCTCCTTGACTTTGTCGTCCAGATTCTCGAAAGATCTCAGGTCCATCCTGAGCGAATCAAATCACTCAGGACCGAGTATTTCCATCCACCCCCTGAGCGCTGACGCGAACCTGAATGCACTCGGCCCCTATTCGGTTTCGCCACAGGAAACGTCCATTTGCAATATTAGCTGCGTAGCGACATGCAAGAGCACCATACCCCACAGAAGATTCGTACTCTCCAACCTTCTCCAAGCAGCTTCTTTTGGTAGCCCAGATTATTGCACGCAGACGGCGCTCCAATTCCCCCCAACACCTTGAGCGTGAAGCACAGTTTCAGCGTATCCGCTTGAGGAGGCAAGGAGGCAACATCAACTTTCTGCAAGTTGGGGCTCTCGATCTGCTTGTCGAGTTTGGCGGGATCCTGGTCCTTGGTCTTGAGTCTATTGGAGATAGTGCCACGAACCGACTTCTCCCTCACCTGGACAGCCTCCCACGCCCCAGGTTTATCAATATCCTCCCAGCGCCCCTAGCATACATGACCCCATCGGAAGGATCCAGCTTGCGTTCAAAGGCCAGAACCGAAGCAGTCTTGAGTTCATTCGACATGATGAAAAATACCTATTTTGAAAAAATGATGATCTCTGATTTTGACTGAGCGTGCTCTATTTCATTCACACTCGTAAAACTCATCATCCATTGATGGACCATCAACCACTATCTGCCATGATTCCCGACATCACATAGCCACTGCGACACCGATAAGTACCCTTCTCCTCATCGACTTCGAGAACCACAACATATCTTCCAGCCTCTCAAGATGGTGCGGACCAATCCACTCTCCCAGAGAATGGATGGACTCTACAAAAACGAAATGGGACAGTTGAGTCTCTCGCATTCTTCACGCTCCTGCCGCCTGCTCTTCAGTCAGTGCAGCATAGCCGACAGGGAATTGGAACTATCCAACCACTTCCCTTCTCTCGATAAGGATCCCCCACTCACCATGCCGTCTCAAGCTTGCGTCCCTCCGCCTCGTCACTAGAGGGCAGATGGTGAACCCGGATGCATGCAACCAGGCGTCCAGCAAGGTTGGGCTTCTGATCTCGCAGCTCCTTCATGCGTTGCTGCAAAAAGGTCGTCACGTCCCACGAGTACGAAGCCAGGGCAACCAGCGCCTGCGCCAGGGTTCGAAACCGACGCTCACGCTCACCGCCGTCATCAGGGAAGAATCTCCAACCACGGGCTGTTCGACTTGTCCGACCTGCCCTGGCTTGGCATGACGCTACCACCTGCTAGTCGCATTGTTTGGACGACCGCTGCAACTTCACGGGCCCACCCCTCAAGCTCAGACGTATTACCCTGCGTCAGTCTTCTTGTCTGCCCAGGGGCAAGACGCTCAGATGCGGAAAACACTATCGTCACATCCAGGTGCATGCGCCCGTTAGGGACAATGGATGCACTTTTTCATTGCTTTTCAAATGGATTTTCTAGTCAGATGGAACGTCTTCTCGTACTTTCCGGATGCGTGCTCCTGGCTATGATGGCAGACAAATCCAACCCCATGGAAATGCAGAGGGATGCCGCGTTCATTCAGCTTTCGTTCCAGCGCCCACATGAAACCCATGAATGCGGTAACGGACGGGAATCCATGTGTCATGGGACTGGCTACGGCGTTCACATTCTGAACAACAAGATGCGGCAGACCAGAATGGCTGACGGCCGGTCCTCAATCATGACACCTCCTTGCCTTCCGGCAACGTTTCCAAGTCTTCTCTCGCACGCACTTTCCTGACATCACTACCTAACCTTCTTACATGACGACGAAACTCATCGTCGGAAAGAAGCATACGTGCCCATTCCTTGCTTTCAATGTCACCGACGGGCAAGGAGTCTCGTAACTGAGCATTCAGCCAGTTACCAAACCTCCTACCTCCGTCGGCCAATCATGGCGTCAACCTGGCCAACGCGAACTCCCTCCTGTTCCAGCACTTCTGCGGTGAGATCAAGCCATACTTCTCCGCCTCTACCAACTGGCCAAAACGCTCCTCATCGCAGGACCACCCGCAATCGACTCTTGTTGAGCTCGGCCGCCATCATCAGCAACTCATCGATGAGACATTCCAGATATCGTTCTCTACGCATCTGTTTCCTATATTTGGCGGATCTGACTAAGAAAAATCCCTGAAGTCTCCTGACAACTCGAACCAACGCCCGGGTCTGCGACCAAAGTAAGACCCAGATACTGTACTGCTCCCTACGGGCATACCCCCTCTGGACGACCATTCAGGAGGAGCACATGACAACAAATAATTTATGCCACGTCTCTCTTTATTCAGATAGCCAATATTCTCTGGATGACCCCCTCCATTTCCTGATTAGCCCAGCCCTTCATAACGACGATCCTCTTCACCCATGCCAGCACCGATTCTTGCAGCCTCTCGCTCGCTTTGCAGCCTCCCAAATCTATCATTGTTAATCTGCTTATACATGACGCGAACGAGAGCAGCAGGGTAAAGCGGAGCGATCAGGCAATAATCACCGTCCTTCACAGGATCAGCCCCTCTCAGCCAGTACAGTTGCTTGGCCAAGGTATGAGACTCATATGCCTTCTTCTCAGAAGAACGAATGCTCAGGAGTTTATCCCGGAGACTCTCAGCCAAACGGGGTCATCGTCCCAATGCGCGTAAAGCACTTTCATCCCCACTTTCAAGAGCCGATAGCAAGCTTCTCCCATTAACCTCCAGTTTAAGAAATCTGTAAATCTTCAGAGCAGGGGCGTTTCCCACTGCATCCAACTCATACCCCGAACGCAGCACATGACTCCCCACTTCATCCAATTCCGGAAAGTCAAAGGGATTGATTTGAAGCGTGGTACCTTTTGCATCTGGATGCACGGGCTTTCACCGAGTGAGTCGCGGTCTTGACCTGATTCGCGTATCGCTCAACATAATCAAACAACTCGGAACGCTCCGCTTTTTCTCACTTCTTTTTCTTCCCCTGAACATTTAATTCCTCAGACTCTTCCGGATCTTCGTTCTTCTGCTTCTTGAAGAAACGATCAATCGCCTCCCGATATGAACTGGGGAGTTTTTCCTCCACACGAAAATTCTTCTTGCTCATAAGTGCACCTATTTTCTTGAAAGCCTTGGTCTCCGTGGGATAGTCTAACCGCCCCCTCACCTGGTTTTCTTGTCTCAGATAGACCAATGTGTCTATTACACGTCAGTCCTTTCGGGAGAAGCCAAGCAGTTCATGGAAAGACCAACTTTCATCCTGTTTTTGGAAGTGATACGGTGGCGACTTTCTCGACCGCATGTCGCAACGAAACATCGATCTCTTTGGCTGGGACAACACTTCTTCCATCAAGTCCACCGCAAGCCAAGGTAGCACAGCACCGTTTTTACACAGTCCCTGTATGCGGTGCAACCTGCTTGCCTCTCTGACATACAGACTTTTCCACTTGCATGACGCCTTTCTGGATCCGATGAAGCACCAACGCTTCTTCATCGTCGTCCGGCAGCATGACCATGTCCACTTTCCCCAAGGGATCATCACGGAAGCGCTGAAACTGGGGAAGAACACCTGTACACCATCCGTCAGTACCCGTTGACCAGCAGAGACTGCGGTCCCTTGATACAGAGCGTGTTCATCCTCTTGTCCGGTGCCCTTGGCAGCATGGCATCGTGCATCGCGCGTGCTCCATGTCTGCCATGTTCTTTCTTGGAGTCAGCCCCTTGACACTTGGCATGATTCTCGGACGCGAATCAACGTTCCATCCATCTCCTTCAGCAGCATCACCTCCCAGAAGTTCCGAAACGTGGTGACTGCTGAAATGAAACGGAAAGCGTGGCTTCTCCGCAGGCTTGTCATCCATCTCAAAGCCTGGTTTGCGTAGGCAGCTTTACTCGGGTTGTTACTCTGCAGGATTGCCCTGATGTTCTGCTCAAGCACAACGATGTTTGGTTCGTTAACGGCCGCCTTGCGGTGCCTCCGAACCCGCCCGGCCAGCTGGACCAGGGAGCGTACGGACGAGGGCTCTACCACGGCCCAGTCGTAGTCGTGATCCCTTCCTTCCGTCACTGGGCTTCCCAGAACGATGAAGATGATGCTTCTTGCGACTGGCAGACGGCACCCTCACGTACCAGCGGTTTCTTCATCACGGGATCCATCCCGTCACGTGAGCTTCTTTTTCAGGACGGCATCCAGCCTTTGCTCCAGAGCAGACACTAGCCAGTAGCGGAAACTGCGAGTGATATACACGAAGGTGTACCTGTACGTCTTCATGAAAGTCAGACTTCCTGTACAGGGTGTTGAGCGACCTCAACCAAAGGACCAATGTTGGCCATCCTGATTAGCCCAAAACTGAGGCACTTTCCCGTTTCCCGTATCCGTGACATGATTCTTCGGCTTCAGGTGCAACGACCACGCCTGATCCAGGGGATGATCAGCAAACTGCCGATACAGCTCTGTTTTATCAAGTACTCCCCATAGCTTCTGGCGGCCTGGATACTGAAGCGATCCTGCGAACCTCAACCCTCCCAAGCTCTTTGACACGTCTGGTGACAAAGGCCTCGTGACAGTTTCAAAGTACTATCTGATGGTCCCGCTGACGCCCCGCTTTGCGAAAAATCACCTGACGCACCCTGGACACTGCTTGCGGAGTACTCCACACAATCATGTGCCTCTTGATGGAACTCATCCACCCACACAACATATACTGAACCGGTTCCGATGGCCTCTCGCCACAATGACGCTGCCAGACTTTGCGCCCAGCCTGGTATGCCAGGAAAAGCCCCTTGACCAAGGCAGGTGGCATAGTGGCAGAGAGAGCAGTACTCGACTTTCCCAATAGACCAGCCCAGTGTACAAGTCGTGTCAGAGCTGGCAGATCTGCCATATCGAAATCATCAGGCTCGTCCAGCACCAGATCACTGCTCATCAGCCGAAGCATCGGGACAATCTGACGCCCCCTTTCAAGCTCTCAGTGGCGGGCATCAAATGGTCGACAGTACATGCCACCAAGGGCGCCATCAGTAGTGAGCGTGATTTTGAATCTGCCCCAAGGCGGCTCAGCAATGGGTGTTCATCATTCCCTCATACAGTCATGATCCCCCTTCATCAAGAAGAGCCTGAACGGAAGCAGATCCTCCTTCCTCCGCCTTCTGCTCCCAGTACTCGAACAGCTCACGACTGGCACCTCCCCCTACCATGATGGCCAGCTCATCGTCGCTCAAGCCCAGGTCATTCTGAAAGCTTCGCCCCCGTCTGCAATGTAAGCGTACGCAGCCCAATGGCAAACGAGCAACGCATACCCAGGTTTGGGTCAGACAGAGCGTTCATGATGCGGGCATTGCCAAGCGTCTTTCCGCATCCTGTAGAAGCCATGTTGACGATGAAGGCACCCTGCGTACAGGCACGCTGCCTCACACTGGCCGCCAGATCTGCTGCCTTGTCCTGCCATTGATACTGGCGAGCTTCGGTACGTTTCTTCAGTCCACGGTGATTATTCAGGGTAGGCAAACTTCGGACCAACGAGGGCAGCGCGCGCATGGCCAGCGTCGCTTGTGCGGTCACACCCAGCAAGTGCTCTTCCAGTGTCTGATTGACGACTCTTTTACTTTCTTTCAGCGTTGTGTTGGCCCACAACTTTGCCTCTGAAGTCAGGAACGGCCGGCGCTCCTCCACGGGGTCAGACAATTTCCTGTCGAATCCAAGACTGGAGTAGAAGTGATCCGCCAACATGAGTCCCAGACGAGACACGTTCATCACAAAGGGATCATCACACCACGCTATCGTTTCAGCTCAGCGCAGAGGGCGTACTTCTAGTCTCTTGGCAGCAGCGCGCCGCCTGCTTTCGCCACGCTTGGCTACGTACTGGGGAGTCCATGCGGAAATGTCCAGTATGGCTCGACCTCACTCAATGGCACCGGTTCTCTTGGCTCGTTCCAATCGGGATTGATTCTCTTCAGAGCACCATCAAGATCATTGTGATTGACGAAAGAAGGCTTCGATCCGAAGTATTTCCAGCGCCCCGCTGATGCCAGCGAAGTATGGTCGCCCCCATCTGATCTTGCATTTCTTACAGGCAAACATGGAAGTCGATGATGTGTCAGGATCAACCATGCAACCGCTCTGGCCAATGGTGGCAGGTTACTGAAAGGCAACTTGGCGCTTCTTGTTTCTCATCGTCCAGTTCATCTCGAAACAGCCTTCCGCTGGCATGGTCCAACCATGTCTTCTCGAAGTCAGCCGGATCAACATCCTTGTTCGCGCATTCCTCCAACCGTCTCAACCAGCCCTCATCGTCATCGTTTCCGACAAAAGCTTGAAATAGCCGAACCGACACCCATTCATGGCGATAATGATTCTTGCCAAGACTCTCCGTGTTATGAAGTCGGTTCTGGAAAGCTTGCGTAGACTTCCCGAGATCATGCATCAGAGCTGCCAGCGCCGTGCCAGGGCCAGTCATGCCAGGGAGACTATGCCAGGTGCTCTCGTCGTCCTTTCGCAGGGATATCCGTCGCAGTGCTGTTCGTTGGAACAGCACCCTCTGCGATAGAAGACCGGCCATCCCAACAACCCACAACAGTTCACTATGATCCCTTCCGCAGAATCCAGTGGCAAGCAACTGCCGTATTCTTTCTGGCGGTCTTTCGCAGCAACTTTCTTAGCGTATCCAGACCAGCCTGAGTCGTGGCTGTCTGCCATGTCCGATCCCCCTTCCGCTCAGCAAACTGATCAAGAATTCGGCGTGTTTCCGTCAGCGCTCGTTTGCTGCACTGTGAGACAAAGAGAACGTTCATCTAGCCTCCTCTTTACCTGAACGCCCTGATGCCTCATGAGCCGTGCTCACCGCAATATCCTTGAGGGGTATCGATCGTGAAGTCCAATGATTCATCACGAGTCAGCGCCTCTATGCAATTGCGCCAGAAACTGTTGTTCATCATCACCACGCGCATGGCAGACAGGAACGCCTGGGAAGTATACGCATCCTTGATCAAGTCTGCTGCATCAAATACCAGACCACCACGCCTTGTCTTTCCGTGCAGAATGGCCAATCCGTGGGGCAATCCCAGAACCCAGGTGGCCGTTGCTCCCAGGCCATAGGCCAGGTAGTTCCCATGATCCAGGAATCGATTGGCGGGGTCTGTCCTACTTCCACGCTTTGCACGGGTAAATTCACCATATCCGACCGTATCTACTGCCTTCTTGAAAAAGGGCTTTTGTAAGTCGAGCCTCTTCTGTCAATAAGGTAACACTGTCTTCTGCTAGAGTAATCCGTTTCAGGGTACTTTCAATCAGAGATTCAAGATCGGCGTCATCTATCGAGAATCCAGCCTCTTTCAAAGCCCGTTGTTGCCACGCTTTCCCAAGTCAGAAGCTACGCTCTTTCTGCAGGCGTTTGACAGCCATCAGTCGAAGTTCGTCGTCGAACCAGAACTTGACTACGCCTGAAGGTACTCGGTGGGTCTGTACTCGCTTTGAGGACTGAACCACGCTACCTCGATGTCGACTCTCGTTCGCACTGAAAAGAGGCGTACCGCCTCCCCACAGAACCAACCAATACCTCTGGCCTTGGCCAGCTCCCTCATGGCCGCTTGCGTGATGGACGTGCCCGTACCTAACAGCAGGCTCGTCGTGTTTGCAATGGGAATATTCCAGCAAAGTGAACGCTTTCCGGCGTCAGTGACATACTCCACTCGGCCGCCATTCCACTAGCACCCGGCAATGCTCCAGGTAATAGATATTGGCTCTGCTTTGAATGCAGAATGGTCTTGAGGTCGGACGGTGCTATATCCTGCATGCGTTGTCTCCAAAGCACGAATATTAACTTCTGATCTCGGCTTGAAACAACATACCCACTCCGTTGTCAGGAACGCCATGAACGGCATCCAGTACTGTTGCTTTTCAACGAGTCATGGCCCAAGGGCAACGAATCTGAACTAACTGCGCAAGCCATGGCTGGCAAGCAAGAAACAGCAGGGCAGGCTAATGAATCCACGGCCTGCAGCTACGTCCCAGCTTCTTCCATCATGAGGATGAGGCGTTCCCCATCAGAACGCTTATCGCCCCCAAACGATCCGACCAGAACGCTTACCCCCATCCGTGCTATGTTCCCTTCCCGTCCTCGAAACTCAGGAAGGCCTCATGCCCACCCTCACCCCCACTCACCGATTCCTCCTCACCCTCAAACCACCCACCGGGTGCGCGCTCATTGGCGCACCCACGGGACGCGGAGCCAGCCGTCTGGGGGCGGCGATGGGGCCGGATGCGCTATGCGGTGGCGCAGTTGCCGGCGGCGCTGCGGGCGCTGGGGTGGATGGTGGATACGGGCAACTGGCGGGGCCGGTGAATCCGCGTGGCGGGCGTGATCCGAAGGCGGCGGTTGCGCATCTGCCGGAGGCAGTTTTCTGACGCAGGCGGTGCACGACTGCGAGCTGGCGCAGCTTCAGGACGGACGGATGCCGATCATGCTGGGGGGCGATCACCATCTGGCGGCGGGTTCTGCTCAGTGCGGTGGCGCGGCATTGCGCGCGCGTCAGGGCGCAAGCTGCGGAGTGCTGTGGCTGGATGCGCATTCGACTGCAATACGCGGACATTCTCTGCCCCAGCGGCAATATTCACGGGATTCCGGTGGCACAATCTGGGTCTGGGCCGGGCCGCTGATCGGGCTTTCTGGGCAGACGCCGGCGCTGTCAGCGGAGCATTTTGCTGTCAGGTGGGCTGCGCTCGGTGGATGAGCATGAGAAGCGGATGATCCGCTCAGCTGGGACTGCGGGCGTTCGACATGCGTGCGATTGATGAGCTGGGCATGCGAGGCTGACGCACCGTGCGCTGGCGGATGTGGATGCGACACGCATCTGCACGTGAGCTTCGATGTGGATTTTCTGGATCCGGAGATTGCGCTGACGGGGACGGCGGTGCGCGGCGGGGCCGACGTACCGCGAGGCGCAGCTGTGCATGGAGATGATTGCGCGACACGCTGGCCGGCTGGCCGCTGGATATCGTGGAGCTGAATCTGGCGCTGGATATCCGCAATCAGACGGCAGAGCTGGTGGTGGATCTGGTGGAGAGCCTGTTTGGCAAGAGCACGCTGATCAACCGCTGACCGGGTTGTCGGCAGGCATCCGTCCAGGGCTGGCCATCGGTGCCTCGTCAGGACGCTGCCTATGAGCGCCTCCTTTTCTTCCTGCAGGCGCAGGTATTTGGCGTAGAGCTGTTCGCGGCTCTCGTTGAGGTCAAAGTTGACGGGGATGCACTCGACCGGGCAGATCTGCACGCACTGGGGTTCATCAAGTGGCCGACGCATTCGGTGCAGCGGTTGGGGTCGATGATGTCAGTACTCGGGCCCCATGGAGATGGCTTCGTCTGGGGCATCTCGGGTTCTGCAGCAGTCGCAGTTGATGCACCTCGTCGGTGATGATGAGGGGCCATGTCAGCGACTCTCCTTGCGCGGTTCCTGCTGGCGCTTGAGGTATTTTCCTGCAGGGCGGCAAGCACCACAGGGTTGACGAAGGCGCGCACGTCGCCGCCATCATGGCGATCTCGCACCAGGGTTCCGGTGATGGACTGGTAGCGGTCGTCGGGATGATGAAGTGGGTGTCGATGGTGGGCCGCAGGATGCGGTTGAGGCTGGCCATGCGGCGTTCATAGTCGGGAGTCGCTGGCGTCACGCAGGCCACGCACGATGAGGTTGGCGCCGATGTCGTGGGCGAAGTCGGTTACAAGCCCGGAGAAAGGGCATGACGCGCACGTTGGGCGACCCCACCAGGATGGCGCTTATGCCGTGTCGACGCGTTCCGGCCGTGAGTGAACAGGGTGTTGCGCGGCTGTCGGAGATGGCGACGACGACGGATTCGTGATGGGCAGTGACGCGGTTCACGACGTCCTGCGACCCAGAATGCCAATGCAAGCGGTTCCGGAGTGACGACGGGGACATGGTTCAGGTAAGCAGCTGATAATGGACCTGTCCGGCCTTGCGCGCGCGGATGACGGCCAGGCTGTTGCAGCCCTGCTGGGCCAGCCAGTCGTCGGTGATGGCATGATCGGCTTCGTAGACGAAGCCGTGGGGCGCCAGCCAGGGCAGGACGGCGGGCAGGATGCGCGGAAGCCAGCCGGCCGGAGGGATCAGCAGGATCAAGATCCTGCAGCATGGGCGGTCGCTGGTCAAGCCAGCGGGCAGCGTCGGCGCGGACGACCTCGATGCAGGCCCCTCGCTCAGCTCGCTGGACGCTGCGCGCAGCCACGGGCGATGGCGGGGTCTCTGTTCGACCATCAGCACGCGGGCGGCCCTCGCGCGAGGCGGCCTCGAAGCCCAGGGCACCGGAGCCGGCGAAGAGGTCCAGGCAGTGCCAGCCGGAAAGGTCCTGGCCCAGCCAGTTGAACAGGGTCTCGCGCACCCGGTCGGGTGGGCCGCAGGCCCGGCGGAGTCGGGCACGGGCAGCAGGCGGCGCTTCCATTGGCCGCCGATGATGCGAATGCGGGAGGACATGGAGGTACTCGGAAGGAAGCCGTTGGATTTACCGGCTCTGGCCCCTGGGTCCGCTTTTGTCCCTGGGTGCCGAGTATCCGCAGGCTGGCGAGCGGACAGGCTCTAGAATTGCAGCAACCTACACTGCAGCAGACTCGCAGGACGCACGACATGTTCGGTTTTTCCGTCGCAAGAAGAAAGAGAAGGAAGACCGCAGCCCAGGCCCAGGCGCTGCGGCCGGTTTGACCAATGAAGAGCTGCTGCCGAGCCGACTCGGGGAATCGGCCGAAGGCGGGTGAGCCAGCAGGCGGCACACAGGCCCCCGAAGCGCTGCAGGCTGGCAGGGCATTGCCCAGCCGCTGCCGGAGGCTGGACAGGCCGGCGCGGCCGAGCATCCCGGATGGCACCGCTTCCGTGGACGCCGCTGTCACGCCGCAGGTAGCTCCCCCTGCTGAAGGCTCTGCCGCGCCTTGCCGGAACCCGGTCTGAGCGCCATGCCGACGCTGAGGGGGCCACGAGGCGCCGGTGGCGGTGTGCCGCAGCTGTGCCATCGGCCGAGGTCTCTGAAGCACCACGGCCGCAGAGCACGCCGGTCGAGGCAGCCCTGCTCTGAAGAAGACGGTTGCCGCGAAGGGAAGCCGCTGCCCGGTCGAGGCCCGTGGTGCCCCAGGTGCAAGCCAGAGCCGGTGGTGGAGGTACCCCGTCCGAAGCGGTGGGGCGTCTGCACCGACGGTGGAGGCGCCCACACCAGAGGCGGTGTCCCCAGCGTCGAAGGCAACGATGTCCGAGAGTGCGGGTGTAGCGGCTGCCGGCGAGGCCACGGTCTATGGCGAAAAGCGAGATCGTGCCGCCCCACGCAGGCAATGCCGGAGGCGGTGCGGCCGGCGCGAGACCGGCTGGTTCGCGCGAGTTGCGCGGGGGCTGGCGCGCACGCGCTCGCAGCTGGGCAGCATCTTCAGCCGCAACCGGATTGACGAGACGCCGTACGAGGAGCTGGAACGGCGCTGCTGGCCAGTGACACGGGCCATGGTACGACGACGTGGCTGCTGGATGAGCTGCGCGAGCGCCCAGCGCGACCGGATCAATGATGCGGCAACGCTGAAGACGGCGCTGATCGACATCCTGGCGGAGCTTCTGTCGCTCGCTGGAGAAGCCCATCGACGTGGACCGTGCCGATCCGCTGGTGATGATGATCACCGGGGTGAACAGGGGCGACAAGACGAGCGTCGATCGGCGAAGCTGGCGCGCATCTGCACCGATCGACCAGTCGGTGCTGCTGGCGGCGGGTGGCACGTTCCGGGCGGCGGCGCGCGAGCACGGCTGGCGCGCTGGGGCTGAGCGCAACCAGGTGCATGTGATTGCCAGCGGGCGGGCGGCGATCCGGCTGCGGTGGCTTTCGATGCGATCAAGGCCGGACAGGCCCGCAAAGGTGGACGTGGTGATGGGTGGACACGGCCGGCCGGCTGCCCACGCAGCGCCACCTGATGGACGAGGCTGAAGAAGATCCGATCGGGTGATCGGCAGCAAGGCGATGGACGGTGCGCCGCACAGAGTGCTGCTGGTGCTGGACGGCAATACTGGCTCAGAACATGCTGAGCGCAGGTGCAGGCCTTCGACGAGGCGGTGCAGCTGACGGGTCTGGTGGTGACGAAAGCTGACTGGGACGGCCAGGGGCGAGCGCCATTGCAGCCCTGGCGCACGCGGCGAGACTGGCCCGCCGCCGGTGTGCTTCATCGGCGTGGGCGAAGGCGTGGAAGACCCGGGCATTCAAGCGCGCGAATTTGCCGCGCACTTCTGGACTGAGTGCATTTCATCGCTTTCTAGCTGCATTCCGGCGGATGCGGTGTCGCTTCCGGTTGACGCCCTGTGCGGCGTCAGGCGACTATCGTCAGTTGCATCGACAAACGAGGACTGCGCTCACCATGCAAGCGGTCATTCTTGCCGGCGGCTTCGGCACCCGGATCAGCGAAGAAAGCGCGGTACGCCCTGCCGATGGTCGAGATCGGCGGGCAGCCCATTCTCTGGCACATCATGAAGATCTATGCCTCGCACGGCATCAATGACTTCGTGATCTGCTGCGGCTACAAGAGCCACATCATCAAGCAGTACTTCCACGAATACGCCATCTCGCGCGCGGACGTGACGTTCAACCTGGGCACGAACGAGATGCAGATCCACCGCAACGAGTCCGAGCCGTGGTCGGTGACGCTGGTCGAGACAGGCCAGGATTCGATGACGGGTGGCCGCATCAGCGGGCTGCCAAGTATGTGAAGGGCGACACCTTCCTTTGCACGTATGGTGATGGCGTGAGCAACGTCAACATCACCGCTTCCATCGAGTTCCACCGCAAGCACGGCAAGGAAGCGACGGTGACGGCCGTCCAGCCCCCGGGCCGCTTCAGGGCGTTCAGTCTGCAGGCCGACCAGACGCTGGTCGATTCGGTTCATGGAGAAAACCGCAGGGCGACGGCGCCTGGATCAACGGCGGCTTCTGTGCTGATCGCAGGTGCTGGACCGCATCCACGGTGACGATTCGGTTTTCGAGCAGGAGCCGATGCGTTCGCTGTCGGCTGATGGCCAGCTGGAGGCCTGGCGCCATACCGGCTTCTGGCAGCCGATGGACACGCTGCGCGACAAGCACGTGCTGGAAGAGCTGTGGGCTTCGGGCAAGGCGCCCCGGAAGTCCTGGGTAATCCACCAGACAACCATTGTGTGAGCGAAAGGCGGGCATACCGCCCCCTTTTTCTTGTGAGCCCTGCCCGAAAAGGTTTCCGGCTGATACCCTGCTTTTCGCTTACGGGCATAGACCGACCCTGCTTGCGCAAGACGGGGAGCCGGAATAGACGCTTTTCTTCAACAGGTTAACGGAAGGGTATTCAAGTACTGCGCGCACCCTGATGAGGCTGTACATGGCGCAACAATAAACACCGAAGACCCTCACTCGCAGAATTTGGGCATCGTGAATCGGTGCAAACAACATGCCCGCATGACCACTATCTGCTTTGACCGGAAGATCGACGACGAGCAGCCGCCGCAGACTGATCTTCGACGGCGACCTGTTCGTGTATTCCGCCAATGAGCATCTCGCTGGCGCTGATCGAGCTGGCCCTGAGGCTGATTGCCGAGGCCTTCCCGGTCTGGATCCGCGCACGGCGCAGGATCACTATCCGGTCGAGAAATTCGCCGAGATTCTCCTCGAAGCTCAAAACTGGCCTTCATCCATCATCCGAATGCAAGCGCATCATCCCGAAGATGATGCCGGAGTACATCGGCTGTGATCTGGAAGAGACCTATTTCGACGTGCCGCGCATGCTCACGTCCACCAGCCACACTACTACCTCACCAGCGGCGTGCCTATGCGCTTCCATGCACACCGCGACACTTGGTATTCGGCACCGATGTGCCAGATCAACTGGTGGATTCCGATCTTCGAGGTGAACGGCGGCAACGCCATGGCCTTCCATCCGGAGTGGTTCGCGCGCGAGACGCCGAACAATTCCGAGATCTACAACTACCAGGAATGAGAATGCAGCGCTTCAATGCGGTCACGCACGTGAACAAGGACACGCGCCCGCAGCCCAAGCTGCAGGAGACATCAAGCTGGAGCCGAGACGGACGGTGCGTGAGCGCCGCCGGGCGGCATGCTGCTGTTTGCCGCGGCGCACCTGCATTCGTCCATTCCGAACCAGACGGGCGAGACACGCTTCTCGATTGATTTCCGGGTGGTGAACCGCAAGGACCTGCGTGCGCGTGACGGTGCACCCAACGTGGATTCGCGCTGCACGGGCTCGCCGATCAATGACTATCTGCAGGGCACCACGCTGGAGCATCTGCCGCCAGACATCCAGAAGATGTATCTGGAGCCGGCCACGGCCGACAGCTCCCCCTGAGCGAAAGGCCCGGCACTGCACGGCAGGGCCGGGCCTTTGTCATAGTTCATGCGTCATCGGGATGACGCATGGGCACGACTATCAGTTATGAGCGGCGGTAGGCCACCTTGGGTGGTGCGCCGATGAGGCAGGCCATCAGTGCTGCCGGCTTCCAGGGCCTTCTTGTAGACCTTGGCGGCTCGGCTGAAGGCCTCGATGGTGTAGTCGATGTCGGCCTCGCTGTGCGAGTAACTGACGATGAAGCTGGGCGCCAGCACGCCCCAGCGGATGAGTTCCTGCACATGAACAGCGTGCGGAACGGCTGCGAGGGCTTTGTGCTCGTGGTCGTGCGTGGAATAGGAGCAGGTTGCATCCCCGGCCGGCCACCGACAGGTATTCGCTGCCACACCCAGAGCGGCCGTGACCTGCTCGATGCCGGCGCGCAGGCGCTCGCCCACGTGGTAGAGGTGCTCGATGACCGGCTCATCGCGATAGATGCGCATGGTCTCGATGGCGGCGGCCAGGCTGGGGCCTTCGGCACCGTGGGTGGTGGAGAGCAGGAGAGACGCGCTCCTTGTCGTGGAAGAGGCCGCCCAGTTCCATCACTTCACGCTTGCCGGTGAGCGCGGACGGCGAGAAATCCGTTGGCCATGCGCCTTGCCGAAGCGACGACATGTCGGGCGTGACGCCATACAGCGTCTGGGCGCCGCCCTGGTGGAAGCGAAAGCCGCTCGATGGTCTCGTCCAGCGTGACCAGGGGCGCGTGCTGGTGCGACCAGGTCGATGACCTGCTGCAGGAAGCCCGTCCTTGGGCTCTTCGGTACGGGCGAGGCTCCAGCAGCACCATGGCGATCCGGTTCGGGTACTGCTCGAAGAGCTTCTGCAGGCTGTCGATGTCGTTGTAGTTGAACTTGACGGTGAGTTCCGACTTCGGCGCGGAGACGCCGCCAGTCCGTAGCGGTGGTGCCGATGAACCAGTCGTTGTACGAGAAGAAGGGGCTGTTGCTGCAGATGGCCACCAGGTCACGGCGAGTGTAGGCGCGGGCCAGCTTGAGCGCGGCGGTCAGCACTCGTGGAGCCGTCCTTGGCAAACTTGACCATCTCGGCGCTGGGCACCAGCGATTGCAGCATCTGGGCGCATTCCAGCTCGATGGGGGCCGGGCGGTTGAAGTTGTTGCCCAGCTGCATCTGCCGGTAGGCCGCCTCGATGACGGACGGATAGGGCGTGGCCCGAGGGTGACGGCGCGCAGGCCCATGCCGTATTCGATGAATTCGTTGCCGTCCACGTCCCAGATGTGGCAGCCCTTGCCGCGCTCGATGAAACCGGGCGAGCGCTCGGGATACTGGTCATCGCCCTTGGCGTAGGTGTGTGCGCCACCGGAATGGTGTCGTGGACCTTCTTGCGCAGGGCGCTGCGGACTTGTCGAAAGCAGGGTGCGTTCCACCATGCCCGGGAAAGCGTTCGGCTTCTGGGTGCTATTCGATGGGATGTCGACCGGCGAGGAGATAGGGAAGTCGGAGCGTATTCGTGAACATTACGGCATCGACTGCAGCGAAACAACGAGATCTGGGCTGCACCTTACAACGACTTCCAGCAGCTGGTTGTGCAGAAGCGCTTCGGCAGCCCTGATGGACCAGATCGAAGGGCAGTCTGCCATCTCGGCGATGTCAGAAGGCTCTTCGCTGCCATCGGACTGGTTTCAGCACCCACAGGAGTGCCAGCTGCAGCTTCTGCCTCGTTGTGGCCGCCAATGAGCGAGTACAGGCCACGTCGGCCCAGCTGGGGCTCACCGAAGGGGCTGAGGTTGTTGAAGCTGAGGTTGCGCTCCACGATGCCGAACGCCGCCAGCAGCAGGCCCAGCAGGGCGCTCCAGGTGCTCAGGGGCGGATGGAAGTCAGGTTGTCAGCCGAGTGTGGTACTGCGAGGTAGCTGCCGTAGGTGGAACGCGAGAAGCAGCCCATGGGCGGAGTTGAAAGCCAGGCGAGCAGAACTGCCGCTCGTCATAGCCGTAAGGGCAGAAGGGCAGCAGGTGGTGCTTTTCGCCGCTTTCGGCCAGCACCAGCGCCATGATGCGGTCGATCTCGGCATCACCCCGGCGGCTGCGCTTGTAGTGGTAGTCGCCGGCATCGCCCCACGCCGGAGATGACCACGCCATGGGCCACGTGCTTCGTCACGTCCTGCCGCTGCGACAGGCAGGACAGATAGCGCCGATGGTGGCCGGAATGAACACGAAGCGATAGGTGTAGCGGCGCTTGGGCGGTGCAGCCAGCGTCTTGGCCAGCCAGGTGGCGGTGGAGATGCCCAGACAGGTTGTCGTTGGCCAGCGAGGGTGGCAGACGTGGGTGGAGACGAGGCACCTCACGCAGCGCTGTCGCCAGGCGGCACGCATTCGCCCGAAGGTCATGCAGGCGCCTGCACGAGATCGCGTGTCGACACGACCTCGCGGTGCGCCGGCTGCAGCGACTGCGGCTGGCGAGTCGAGTCGAGGCAAGCCCCAGTCCGCTTGAGTATTGCGTGCGATAGGGGATCCAGTCCGGCCGAGTCGGGCGGCGAGAGAAGAGGTGCGGGCGCAGCTCGTTCCGGCGATCAGCGTGCGGAACAGGGGCGCTGTAGTTGACCAGATGCAGGTTGTGCTCGGCGATGTCACGCGATCTGTCGCCCGTCGGCTAGTCCAGCAGCCCCGCACCTGCCACTCGGCGGCACCTCCCAGTCGAAGATCTTCGTGCCGGTGGGCACTCGGTGACCGTAGCGGGAGATGTGCTGACCGATGGCGGCCAGGGTCGCCACGCCCTGCCCGGTGATGCTGCTGCGCTGGATGAAACTGCGTGCAGAAGGCGTGCGCTGCGGCGCCCTGCCCTTCGGCCTGGCGGGCCAGGGCGGCGTGCCGGTCAACGACGATGGCTGGGTCATGGTGCGGGATGGCAGTCTGCAGGGGACCCAGGATACCAGGTGGCGGGCAGGCATGCGCCTGCCCTGCCGAGTCAAAGTCGTAGATCTGGACTTCGGGCTCAGGATGACAGAGCAGCCGCCCCATTCACGGATGGCGCTCATCATGCTGTCATCACCTCATCTGCAGGTTTCAGGGCGAGGATGACGAGGTAGTCAGGCTTGGTCTCAAGGATGCGCTCAGGGCGCGTAGATGGGGATCTGCGTACCGGGCAGGAAGTGGTTCTGCTTGTGCGGGTTGCGGTCGACCGTGTACTCGATGTAGTCGGAACGCACACCGGCATAGTTGAGCAGCGTGGCGGCCTTGGCCGGCGCGCCGTAGGCCGCAATGCGCTTGCCCTGCGCATGGGCGTCAGCACGAGCGCAGCGAGGCTGCGCGCTTGCTGGCGCGGATGCGCTCTTCAGGGCCAGGTACGGCTCCAGCGTGTCGAGGCCGGCGGCACGTTCACGGGCTTCCATCTCGGCCACGCGCGGGCTGACGGGCTGTTTGCCGGTGGCAGCCGGCTGGCAGTAGACACGCAGCGAGCCCCCGTGGTTGGGGACTCTTCCACGTCAGACGACCGCAGGCCATGGTAGGGCCAGGATGCGGCTGAAGGTCGGGAAAGCCGTGGTAGCAGAAGTGCTCGTGGTAGATGTTGTCGAACTGGTTCTTCCTGCAGCGAGGTTCAGGACGTGGTGGAACTCAGACGTAGCCGCCCTGCTCGCAGCAGGATGGCAAAAGTGCGATCGAAGTCGTTGAGGTCGGCACGTGCGCCACGTTGTTGCTGGCGGCCATCAGGTCGGCGGCATGGCCCATGTCGCGCAGCTTGCGGGCGCTTTTCCGGCCGAAGAACATCACCTCCATGGGGATGCCCAGCTTGCGAGCCGGCTGCGGCCACGTTGGCGGCGGCTCCACACCCAGCACCGGCACGCCCTTGGGCAGGAACCAGCGCAGCAGGTAGCCGTCGTTGGCGGCCACTTCCACCACCTGCTGTTCGGCCCCAGTTTGAAGCGTTCGGTCATCTCGTCGGCGTAGCGCTTGCCGTGGTCGAGCATGGCCTGGACGTAGGAGGAGAAATAGGCGTAGTCCGAGAAGATGGCTTCACCGCTCTGGAACTCTTCCAGCTGCACGAGGTAGCAGTTTACGCTGCAGACGTAGGCGTGCAGGGGGAAGAACGGCTCCATTTTGTTGAGGTCTTCCGGCTTGCGGATGGCGTTGGCCATGGGCGACATGCCCAGGTTGGCCACGGTGTGGCGCAGCTGGGTGCCACAGAAGCGGCATTTGGCGTGTGTGGCGGCCAGGGCAGCGAGATCCTTGCGGACGGCAGAGGCGGTTTGGGTTCCGGACATGGTGGTGTTGGAGAGGGAGAAAGACCGGCGAAGGTCGATCGCTGCAGGCTCGGTGGCTTTCTGAGCGGCGACGAGCCCGCAGTATGCGTTGAAGGCATGCTGCAGCGGGTGTAAAAACAGACTGACGGATTCGGCGACAGCTTGCGGCATGGGCAACTGATTCCGGGAAACATTGACGCCAGGTGCGTCACCGTACCACAGGGACATGTCGCGCCCGGCGACGACAGGGACTGTGCATTTTGGGTCTGATGGATGCCGCGAGGGAGGGATGAACGGTTGAGGTAGTGCCCTGAACGACAAACGGCGCTCGAGGCGCCGTTTCTGGGAGTACCGAGCAGCGGCCGGCATCAGAGATCGGCCGACAGGAAGATCAGAAGATGCTTTCGCGCACGAAGATCAGGTCGTCGGACGGACCGGATCGTCGAGCTTGGGCTCGAGCACCTGGATGTTGCGGTCGCCCACGCGACGGTGCAGACGGATGCCACGGTCGGTACCCGCAGGGTCAGACCACCGCCCTTGGCCACGGCCTGGGCCACGGTCATGCCGCGGTCACAGCACGTACTGGCCCGGACGCTGCACCTGGCCATAGACGCGTAGTAGTTGGGGGCCTTGTTGACGAAAGATGGGTGTCGCCAGCCTGCAGCACCACGTCCTTGCTCAGGTCGCCGGTGTTGAACATGTCGACCAGGTCGATTTCCAGACGCTGCGGACGGCCGTTGCGGGTGGTCATCAGGATGACGCTGTTGGAGCCGGCTCTCGTTGACGCCCGCCGGCCACCGACAGGATTTCGGACGAGGCGCATGCCGGTCGTTTCCAGCGGATAGCGGCCCGGGTTGGCCACGTTGCCCAGCACTGAAACCTGCTGGCTGCGGAACTGCAGCACGTTCAGGGTGACCTGCGGGTTCTGCAGGGAAGCGGCCTTCACGCGAGGCGGGTGGCGATGAGGGTTCTCGGCCTGCTGCGGGGACAGGCCGGCCAGCTTGCTACACCCAGCAGCGGGAAGGAGATGACGCCGCTTTCGGAGATGCGGGCCTCGACGGTGGATCCTGGGACTGGAACACCCTGGATGCGCAGCACGTCGCCAGGGGCCGAGCAGGTAGTCGCTGCGGGCACTGGGCAAGAGCCTGGACGATGCCATGACCGATGGCAGCCAGGGCCATCAGCCCCAGCACGAACTTCTTGCGAAAGAGAAGGATCGCTGGATGCTGTCCTATGATGAGATGAGCTGCCCGAGGGACTGCGAACAATGAAACGCCCTGCGCATTCAAACGCCCCGGGCACGCCAACGGCCGACAGTGCCGTGAGCGTCGATTCTAGACCGGCCCTATGCAGCGCCTGCGTGAATGATATCCGCAGCTTTCGTAAGAATGTTCGCCAAAGGCGAGCGGGCTGCAGGTGCTTGGAGCCCGCGCAGATTGGGGGTTCGGTGGGCACCTGCAGCCTGTGCGGGCTTCTGGCCCCCTGTGCGGGGAGAATCGCCGCGCTGCGCGGGATGGCTTGCACCGGAACACAGGCAGTTGCGGCCGGTGGCTCGCCCCAGAGGAATGCGAAACCCAGCCGAAGCCGGGGTTTTTGGAGTCTCAGTGCAGGAAACCGACTCATGCCGGGCCGCAGCCCAGATTACCGCCCGAGGGCTGCAGGACCGCGGGGCCTCAGAAGGCCAGCCTGCCAGGCGGGGCCAGCGCGAACGCCCAGCCGCAGATCAGAACTGGACCTTTCAGGTCACGACCAACGACGTTGGCCTTGTAGTCGAGGTTGTCGCGGTTGGAGTCACGCTTGTCGTCACGGGAGATGCTGCCCATCAGGAACATGTTGCGGCGGAACTCGTAGTCAGCCTCGGCACCCGACGCATGATAGATCTTGTCCTTCGCGCTCGACCTGGCCGGCAGCCAGCTGGTCACCCTGTAGCGACGGTCGTAGAAGCGGGCAAACGGCTCGAGCGGTGATCTTGCCGGTGGCCTGGATGGTCGGTTGAGTTCAGCGACCAGGTGTCAGCGTAGGAGCCGGTCACGGCGTCGTCATCCGGCTCGATGGAGCGCCCAGCGAGGCACGCATCTGCACCGCACCGCTGAGCGGCCCACTCGGTGTCGAAGCCGGTGGTCAGGCCGCGGAAGTGGCGGTTGCCCTGATCGTAGTCACGACGGGTGTAGCCGACGTAGCCGCCCAGGCTGCTGTCCTCGCTGGGGACGAGTACTGGACGCGGGCCTGCAGCGGAGTCCTCGTCGTAGTCGTTCTTGCGTGCAGTTGTTGATCGCCGCACAGCAGGCGGACTGCCGTCATCAGCATAGCGGCTGGGCGGACTTGTACTCACGCTGCGTGGCACGGTAGACCAGGTCGACCTCAGATGCCGGTGCCCGGGGCCCAGCGCACGCCGCCCTTCGGCCCGACTTCAGTGTCGTAGTCGGTGTCTTTGTAGACTTCCAGCGAGTTGCGGCTGCGGACGTATCGACGCTACCGATGACCGACCATGCCGGGGTGAAGCGGAAGCCGGCATTGAAGAACAGGTTCTGCGAGCTGATGTTGTTGCGGTCACCCGTGGACGTTGGTGGCCTGGTGGTAGACACGGTCCTGCACGGTGGGCTGGGTACGGACCAGCTTGACACCGGCGCTGCCGAACAGCGGACGGCCGACCACCCAGTCAGCGTGGACCGGCGTTGTGAGCCCGACGTGGTCGAAATCGTCGTACTCCTTGTGCTTGAAGCCCTCGACCTCGGCATTGGCACGCAGGCGCTGCTGGCTGATCAGGCGGTCGAACTCGATGCCCATGCCGCCCGTTCAGGTGGGATGTCGCACGCTTTCTTGTTGGCTATAGATGCCAGCCTGCGACTGGTTGTTCAGACGCAACACATTGCTATCGTGCGTAACACCGACACGGCCGGTCAGCTAGATGACGTCGGCCTCGGCGTCAGGCGTCAGTCCTGGGCCGGGACTCCAGCTGACCTGTGCCTGGGCCGCGCTGGCCGCCAGGCCACAGACGATCGCTGCCACGGCAGCGCTGACGCTGCGCGCAGTGCCGGCGGGCTGCGCATTTTTGTGTTTGGATGATTTCTTTCGCGACTACCCTGTCCTAAAAAGCTCAGAATGGAAGGCATGGTACCGCCATGTTCCTTTCTTCTGCCGTTCACACTAAAGCATTGCGCCCCTCATGCCAAGCCCCCAGACCCCCTCTCTGTCGAGTCCTCAGCACATCCAGCCCAAACCAATTACCATACATCGCGGCCTTCTCCGGTTGGCCGATGTTGTATCAAAGAGAATCCCGAGCAGACTCACTCTACCGGGACCAAACGGGTCAGTTCCGGCACACCAGTATGAACAGCCCCATTTCTTGCCTCTTCCATCGTCCCCATCGGACCGGGAACCGCAGCGTCATTTCGCTGATCTCGTCCGTCATCGATCCCACCCTGTCGGTCATCTGCCTCCTGCTGGTCACGGCGGCGGCCGGCCATCCCCTTCGCGCCCAGGAAATGGTCCTGGCCGTGCTCACCTTCGTGCTCAGCTACCCGGGCAGTGTGCCGTTCCGGGTGTACCAGCCCGGCTACCTGCGGCACCTGCTGGGCGCTGGGGCCTGGTGGTGGGCCTGCTGCTGGTGTTCGGCCTGATGATCGACTCGCTGCGCCAGTTCGACCAGAACGTGCTGGCCACCCTGGGTGATCGCCACCCCGGTGGTACAGGCGCTGGGCCACTGGCTCTCGCCCCGGCTGCTGCACAAGGTCATTTCCATGCGGCCAGAGCAGACGGCCATCGTGGTGGCCGCCAACAGCCTGGGCCGCACGCTGGCCCGCTCCATCAGGACGATCCGCTGTCGCGAGCACGGATCGCCAGCTTCTTCGACGACCGCACGCCCGACCGTCTGGGTGAGGTGAGCGAAGCGCCGGTGGCCGGCGGCTTCAGCGCCGTGGCCCAGTTCGTGCGGGCGAACAAAGATCGACCAGATCTTCATCGCCCTGCCGATGGCCTCGCAGCCCCGCATCCTGAAGCTGCTGGAAGACCTGCGACACTCACGGCCTCCATCTACTTCGTGCCGGACATCTTCACTGTTCGACCTGAGTCAGGCGCGAGTGGATTCGGTGGGCGGCCTGCCGGTGGTGGCGGTGTGCGAAACGCCGTTCTACGGCACGACCGGCGTGCTCAAGCGCCTGTCGGACATCGTCATCGCCTCCATTGCGCTGATTCTCCGCTGCCCATCACGCTCACCATCGCGCTGGCCATCCGGCTGACCTCGCCGGGTCCGATCATCTTCAAGCAGCGCCGCTACGGGCTGGATGGTTCAGAGATCAATGTCTACGGGTTTCCGCTCGATGCGGGTGCAGGGAAAACGGCCGGGAGTGCGCCAGGCCACCAGAACGACGACCGGATCACTCCGGTCGCGCCGCTTCACTGCAGAAGACCTCGCTGGACGAGGCTGCCGCAGTTCTTCAACGTGCTGCAGGGCCGCATGAGGCGTGGGTGGGCCCGCGTCCGCACGCGGTAGCGCATAGCGGACGTACCGCAAAGCTGATCAAGGGCTCGCAGTCCGCCACAAAGGTCAAGCCAGGGCATCACCGGGCTGGCCCAGGTCAACAGCGCGCGGCGAGACCGGCTACCATCGAGAAGATGGGCTGCGCATCCGCTACGACCGCGTTACCTGCGCCACTGGTCGCTGCGGCTGGACCTGAAGATCATCTGAGAGCGTCCTGGTGGCGTTGCGACTGAGCCAGACGCCTACCAGGACCACCCAGGCATCACAGAGGCCCCGTCAGCTCCGGCTGTCAGCCTTTTCCTGAGCGCTTTGTCCCATCATTCAGAGCCCGCACTGCGCGGTGCCTGCAGGGCAGGGCTTGAGCTGACAGCGTTTTGGAAACAAAAGCTGGCGCTCCCGCGGTGGAGGTGCTAGTATCTAACCCGTCGAGTCATTTTACGGGAGCAACTGCTCACGGTGGCGAGCTCTCTCGTGCACTTGCCGCTCGCCGCCAGACCCGGTGTCGTTGCGCCTGCCGTTCCGTCCGCGGGCTTCGCCTGGACGCCTACATCTCTGCGGTCAATCGCATGCCATGCTGTCCGCCATGAGGAGGTCCAGCCTTGCGCGGCGTTCGAGAGGGCTTGTCGAGGACGTCGACGCTGCGCACGCTGAAGTGACTTCCCTGCACACGGCTGGGTAAGTATCGGTGGCTCGCCGAGTACCCTGGGCTGCGGTCTGCCACGCGCGACACTCAATCGGAAGGCAGCATCAAGCTGATGAAAGCGGTGCAAAGCGCTTTCGAGCGATCGCTCGGTGGTGCGTCTGAGGTGTCGTTCAAAGCGCTGCTGCTGGATCAAGGGCCGAGATCCACAGAGTGCATCCTGAAGAACGCTGGCGGCTGTGGTGAAGGTGGCCCACCACCCAGGCCCAGCGCAAGCTGTTCGCCGACCTGCCGCTCGATGAAAGGACGAGGGACCTGGACGCATGACGCCCGCCGCATGACCGACATCGCCCGAACAGCTCAGCGTCCGCGGGAAGGACGTGACCGAGATGGAAACGCGGATGACCGGCCACGAGATCGCGCGCTGGAGCCGCAGGGTGACGGCGAGGAAGGCACGGGCTTCGGTCCGGCCCGCCTACCTGCCGCCCCGGCAGCGGGCACGCGAGGGTCGCCGTAGGGATCAGCAGCGCGACTGGCGACTGGACCGAAAGGCCTGTCGACGCACTGGCCACGCTCGACAGGCGCAGCCGCACGCATCGATGCAGTCGCGCTGGCTGCGCTGACGAGGAGACGAAGGCGGTTCGCGCACGCTGCGCAGGACCTGGCCCAACGAGTATGGCGTGTCAGCCCGAGCCGGATCCGCCAGATCAGCGCAGGCCGTATGAAAGATGAGGCGGCGCTGGCCAGCAGCTACGCCTGGCGCGCCCTCGCCGGGGCCCCGGGCCCCAGCACGCACCGGGATTGATGGGTGCGCCGACGGTGGCGCGCGTCAGCCACAGCGCTGGCGATAATAAGACAGTGCAGTCTGGCAGCGTCGGCCCGACGGACGCTCATGCATCGCCGCTGACTGGCGCATACCATATCGCGATGGCTCTCGTCGTAAGAGCCCGTTTCCTCGCACGGGTCCAGTCATCGCCACCCATCTCCGGGCTGGCTCACCGCGTCGTCGTGCAGCCGGGCGACGCACCAGCTCTGGCGAGGGACACCGGCAGGCGCCTGCCAGGGCCGTGGTCAAGCAGCTGGACAGCAGCATTCTCGTCGACAACCTGGCCGGTGAGCGCCCATGGCGCCCGAGCCGTCGGGCCGTGGAGCTGCTGCGCTGCTACCGGGCGTGCAATGCGTCGGCTCGCCCTGCCATCTGGAACGCTTTCGCAGCGACGTCCGGCGTGGACATCACCCGGCCGCGGGCGCCATTTGGCGCACTGTCGGACAACTCCTCGTTCAATACGTAACC